>DHCMJ07802__coassemble_59_pt1 | contig 141872 bp, 113 predicted proteins | sample DHCMJ07802__metabat2_high_PE_028 | metagenome-assembled genome bin DHCMJ07802
CCCAGGAGAACCCCGATGACCGACCCCCTCGACCGTCCCCTGCGCATCGCCCTCGTCGACGACCAGCCGCTGGTCCGCGCCGGTTTCGCGATGGTCATCGACTCGCAGGACGACATGGAGGTCGTCGTCCAGGCCTCGGACGGCGCCGCCGCCGTCGAGGAGCTGCGCGCCCGCCGGGTCGACGTGGTGCTGATGGATGTGCGCATGCCGCGCAAGGACGGGATCGAGGCCACCGCGGAGATCCTCGCGCAGGCCCCCGAGGGCCGGGCGCCGAAGATCATCGTGCTGACCACCTTCGACCTCGACGAGTACGTGGTCGCCGCGATCCGTGCCGGGGCCAGCGGCTTCCTGCTCAAGGACGCCCAGCCCGAGGACCTGCTGGGCGCGATCCGCACCGTGCACAGCGGGGACGCGGTGATCGCCCCCTCCGCCACGCGCCGCCTGCTCGAGCGGGTGGTGGCCGCCCCCGAGCCGGAGCAGCAGGACGCCTCGGTGCTCGAGAACCTCACCGAGCGCGAGCGGGAGGTGCTCACCCTGATGGGCCGCGGCTTCTCGAACCAGGAGATCGGCGCGGAGCTGTTCGTCGCCGAGGCGACGGTGAAGACCCATGTGGGGCGGGTCCTCGCCAAGCTCGGGGCCCGCGACCGGGTCCAGGCCGTGATCATCGCCTTCGAGACCGGGCTGGTCTCCCCCGGCGCGCACTGACCGTCGCCGGCCCGTCCGCCGGTCGATGTCAGACCACGGTATGACCCCCGGGAACCTGCAGGCCGATCGGCGGCCCCCACGGCACGACCACGGGGTGACGACACGCCCTGCCGCGGCACGGAAGGATCAGGGTCGTCAGCACGTCCCCGCCTGAGAAGGATCCCCGATGACCACCGCTCCTCTGGATGCTCGCCCGTCACCCGCGGACAGCACCGCCCCCGCCGTCGTCGCCCGCGGCGTCACCCGGACCTACGGCTCCGGCGCCGGTTCCGTCACCGCCCTGGATGCGGTGGACCTCGACATCTCCCGCGGCGCCTTCACGGCGATCATGGGTCCCTCCGGCTCCGGCAAGTCCACGCTGCTGCACATCCTCGCCGGGCTCGACGTGGTCGACTCCGGTTCGATCCTGCTGGACGGCACCGAGATCACCGCCCTCGGCGACGATGCGCTCACCAAGCTGCGGCGGGAGAAGATCGGCTTCGTCTTCCAGTCCTTCAACCTGCTGCCGATGCTGACCGCCGAGCAGAACATCCTGCTGCCGCTCGAGCTCGCCGGCACGCGCGCGGACCGGGCATGGCTGGAGACGATCGCCTCCGCCTTCGGCATCACCGACCGGCTCTCGCACCTCCCCTCGCAGCTCTCCGGCGGCCAGGTGCAGCGCGTCGCGATCTCCCGCGCCCTGGTCACCTCCCCCGCGGTCGTCTTCGCCGACGAGCCCACCGGCAACCTCGACTCCCGCACCACCGAGGAGGTGCTCGACTTCCTGCGGCTGAGCGTGGACGAGTTCCACCAGACCGTCGTGATGGTCACCCATGAGCGGGACGCCGCCGAGCGCGCCGACCGCATCATCACCCTCGCCGACGGCCGCGTCGCCTCCGACGAGGACCTGCGAGGGCAGCGCTGATGGCCCGCACCCCCGTGAAGCTCACCCCGCTGCGCCGCCACGTCGCCGCCGTCATCACGATCGCGCTCTCCTGCGCGTTCGTCGCCGTGATGGTGCTGGCCGGGAACCTCATGCAGGCCTCCCTCCGCTCGGAGGCCACCCAGATGTACGAGGGCGCGGACCTCGAGATCACCCGGGACCTGAGCGACGCCGACTGGGCCTCGGAGACGCCGCTGCCCGCACCGGAGGTCGACGGCGCTGAAGCGGTCTGGCCGCAGATGAACGAGTACCTCATGCTCTCCTCCGCGGCCTCCGACACCTTCCTCCGGGCCGGCATGCTGCCCCCCGCGGACACCGCCGCCCAGAGCCTCGACGAGGGTGCCCGCGCCGCGGACGACACCGAGATCGTGCTCGACCGCAACGCGGCCGACACCCTCGACGTCGGCCTCGGCGACACCGTCACCCTGCCCGCCGATTTCTCCCCCGACGCCGAGGAGCACTCCCTCACCGTGGTCGGCATCGCCCCCGCACCCGAAGGAGCCGTCTTCGGCGCGACCCCGCGGGTCCTGGTCGACGAGGCGAACGCCGAGGCGCTCCTCGGCCCGACCGCCGGCACGCTCACCTCCGCCTGGCTGGCCTCGCTGCCCGAGGGCACCGACGCCGCGGCCGTCGCCGAGAGCGCCGGCGGGGACGACATCACCGTCCGCACCACCGAAGAGGCCGAGCAGCAGGCCGCGGACGACTTCATGCAGGGATTCGGCGCGCTGGGCATGATGCTCGCCGTCTTCGTGGTGATCGCCCTGTTCACCAGCGCCGTGGTCATCGCCAACACCTTCTCGGTGACGATCGCCCAGCGCACCCGCTCCCTCGCCCTGCTGCGCACCCTGGGTGCGTCACGGTCCCAGGTGCGCGGCGTGGTGCTGCGGGAATCGTTCCTCGTCGGACTGCTCGGCGCGGCCGCCGGCATGGTGGGCGGCCACCTGCTGGTGCAGGCCGCTCTGCTCGGCGCCGCCGGGATCGGCTGGCTCGACGGGGTGATGATCGCCCCGCTCAGCGTCCTGTCGGTGCTGCTGCCGGTGATCGCCGGCGTGGCGATCACCCTGCTGGCGAGCCTCGCCCCGATGCGCTCGGCGACCCGGGTGGCGCCGCTGCAGGCGCTGCGCCCGGCGCCGCCCGCCCAGCGTCGCGGGCTCGGCGTGCAGGGTGTGCTCGGTCTCGTGGCCATCGTGCTCGGGATCTCCGCCCTCGCCGCCGGCACCATGCTCGCGCTGAACGAGTACGCCGGCCTCGGGGTCCTCGCCGCGATGTTCGGCGGCGTCGTGAGCTTCACCGGGGTTCTGCTGACCCTCGTGGTGCTCACCCGTCCGCTCTCCGCCCTCGCGGCCCGGGTGGTGGGCCGGATCGGCGGGCTGCCGGGCCGGATCGCCGGCGCGAACGTGGCCCGCAACCCTCGACGCAGCGCCGCCACCATCGCGGCACTGCTGATCGGGACCACGCTCATGACGATGATGGCCGTCGGCGCCCGCACCGCCGAGTCGACGCTCACCTCGGAGCTGGACTCCCGCCGCCCGATCGACCTCGTCATCAGCGCCGAGACCATGCCCGAGGACGCGGACGCGCAGATCGCCGCGATCGACGGCATGGACACCGCGCACTCCTCCGCCCGCGCCGACATCGACGTGGGAGTTCCCGAGCCGATGACGCTGTACTCCGCGACGCCCGAGGCGCTCGAGGAGACCTCGCACCGGCCCGAGATGACCTCGGAGCTGCGTGACGGCGTGGTGCTGCTCGGCCAGGAGCGCTCCGAGCGCTTCGGGGTCGAGGACGGGCAGGTGCTCGAGATCGAGGGATCCGACGGCGCCGTGCACGAGCTGCGGGTGCAGGTCGACGCGAACCTGCAGATGTCCCTGGTCACGCCCACCACCCTCGAGGAGCTCGTCGGGGACGAGACCCGACCGGTCGTGCTCGCCGACTTCGCGGACCCGGGCACCCCCGCCCGGGAAGGGGTCGATGCGCTCGCACTGATGAGCTCCGTGGAGGAGGTCATCTCCGGCAGCGACTACTCCGAGGCGTCGATGGTCGCCGGCGGCACCGAGCGGGAGTCCTATGCCCAGATCCTCCAGATCCTGCTGGGCATCACCGTCGCCCTGCTCGCCGTCGCGGTGCTCGTGGCGCTCGTGGGGGTGGCCAACACCCTCAGCCTCGGCGTCATCGAGCGCACCGGCGAGAACGCGCTGCTGCGGGCGCTGGGCACCACCCGCCGTCAGATGCGGGCGATGCTCGGCTGGGAGGGAGTGCTGCTCGCGCTCGTCGGTGCGGTGCTGGGCCTCGTGCTCGGCAGCGTGTACGGGGTGCTCGGGATCAACGCCCTGCTGAGTTCGACCTACCCGGTCACGATCACGATCCCCTGGTGGCAGCTCGCCACGGTGCTGGTGCTCGCGGTGGTCGCCGGCGCTCTCGCCTCGGTGCTGCCGGGACGAGCCGCGGCCCGCACCGCCCCGGCGGCCGCCCTCGCCGACGCGGACTGACCCCGCACGGCGCAGCGCGCGAGGCGGGGCGGCGCCTGCCCGGGCACTCCCCCTCAGCGACGGGCCCCGCACCGGAGAACTCCGGTGCGGGGCCCGTCCGCGACCTCGCTCAGCTGTCCCCGCCCGGCAGCGGAGTGGAGCGCACCAGACGCGTCAGCAGCACGAACAGCGCCACCGCGAGCAGCAGTGCCAGAGCCCCCTGCCAATACAGGGCGCCGCGCAGCAGGCTCACACCCACCAGCGCCTGGAAGAGCTGCCAGGTGATCCCGAAGCCGAGGCCGAACCGACCCCGGGACAGGATCGACCGGGCGGCGAAGGCGAGAGCCAGCGCGAACAGGAGCAGGAACACCCCCAGGCCGACGCCGAAGGTCGCGCCGAGGGCGCCGCCGGAGACGCCGAGGAAGCTGTACGTCGCCGTCGCGGCGAGCATCAGCGCCTCGATGCCGAGCAGCGCGGCCACGGTGGGGCGGCTGCGCGGGCTGGGATCCGCGGCATCGACGGGGCGCGCGGCGGGGCGGGGTTCGGTGGGCATGGGGGCACTGTAATGGCAGCGGAGCGTCCCGGCCGAAGCTGGTGAGGGTCCCGGGAGGCGCCCCGGCCCAAGCACTTCCCGCCAGCGGACGCAACGGCTTCGTGCCCGGCATCACGGCTCCTGCGGCGCGTCCTGCCGGGGTGTGGGAAGTGCCACCAGGCTTGCGCATCCAGGCCCTTGTCGAGGCCGCGAGGGCCCCAGAGAATGGGAGACGGCTCGCCACGCCGGCGGACATCGCGGGAGCGTCATGTCCCAGTTCTGCCGCGTCGAGCCGGAGACCCGAGAACGCCCCCACCCGGGGAGCGACCCTCGCCGCGTCATGCCCTACGGGGTGGGGCGTGGCGTCCTGGAAAGAGAGAGTGACGATGGACTGGCGCCACCGTGCCGAGTGCCTCAACCATGATCCCGAGCTGTTCTTCCCGATCGGGAACACCGGACCGGCGATCACGCAGATCCAGGAGGCGAAGGCGGTGTGCCAGAAGTGCGACGTCATGACTGCATGCCTCAAGTTCGCTCTCGAGTCCGGTCAGGACTCGGGCGTCTGGGGCGGGCTGTCCGAGGACGAGCGCCGCTCCCTCAAGCGCCGCAACGCGCGCGCCCGCCGCGCGGGCTGATGCCCTCCCTGCGGCGCGCGCCCCGGGCGCAGCGCCGCAGGCCCTGCGGGCCCGTCCCGGCAGGACCTGACCCCTCCCCGGCATGAGCTCGCGGGGCGTTGCCCCGTGGCGACCTCGCGGCCACGTCTCAGAGCGTGAGCGGGTCGCCTCAGAGCGTGAGCGGGTCGCCTCAGAGCGTGAGCGGGTCCAGGTAGACCTCCACCATCGCGCGAGTCCCGCCCCCGGGGCGATCCTCCCAGGTGAGCGTGCCCCCGAGCTGCCCCTGCACCAGCGTCAGCGCGATGTTCGTGCCCAGTCCCGTCGGCTTGGCCGCTCCCATGCCGTCGCCGTCGTCCTCGATCGAGATGACCAGGTGGGAGCCGGTGCGCTCGCTGCGGATGGTCAGCGTTCCCCCGGTCTCCGAGAGCCCGTGCTCCACGGCGTTGGTGGCCAGCTCGGTGACGACCAGCGCCAGGGGCGTCGCCTCCTCCGCCCGGATCGAGCCGACCCGACCGATCTTCTCGGTGCGCACCTCGACCTGTGCATCGGTCAGCTGCGGGGTGCCCGCCCGGTGGACGGTCGCACTCGCGGCATCGACGGCGAGCCGCAGGCAGCGATCGATGACCTCGTCGAAGTGCACCGCCTCCTGCGATCCCTGCAGGAGCGACTCGTGCACCAGCGCGATCGTCGAGACGCGGCGCATCGCCTCCGCGAGCGCCTCCCGGGCCTCGTCGGTCTTCATCCGCCGCGACTGCATGCGCAGCAGCGCCGCGACCGTCTGCAGATTGTTCTTGACCCGGTGATGGACCTCCCGGATCGTGGCGTCCTTCGTGATCAGCTCCCGCTCCCGGCGACGCAGCTCGGTCACGTCGCGCACCAGGATCACGGCACCGGTGCGACGGCCCTGCTCGGTCAGGGGCACCGCGCGCAGCGACAGGGTCCCGCCGCGTGCCTGCATGTCGGAACGCCACGCCGCGCGGCCCATCAGCACCAGCGGTAGCGATTCATCGACCGGGCTGCGCGACTGCAGCACCTCGGTGGAGAGCTCCGCGAGGGTGACGCCCTCCATGTCCCCTTCGATGCCGAAGCGGTGGAAGGCCGAGATCGCGTTCGGGGAGATCCAGCACACGACTCCCGCATCGTCGAGCTCGACGACGCCATCGCCGACCCGCGGTGCCCCGCGCCGCGGCGGGATCGGCGCACCCTCGATGGGGAACGCCCCGCTCTCGAGCATCCGCAGCAGGCGGTGTCCGAGCTTGCGCTGCTGGGTCTCGTTGTTCGAGGGATGGCCGTCGCTGTCGGGGCTCTCGGCCGCGAGCACGGCGAGGGTCTGCCCGTTCTTGCGCACCGGCACCAGGAGTCCCGTCGCGGCCCGGCCCTCCCGCTCGATCGCGGTGGGCACGCGGCTCGCCTCCCCGCCGTCGAGCAGGCGGACGATCTCGACCCCTTCTGTGCCGCCGTCGCTCGGCCGGCCCACCGGGTCCTCGTAGTAGACGGTCGAGCCGGTGGCGGGGCGGCAGTGGGCCACCGCCAGTGCCCCGGATTCCTCCTTGATCCACAGCACGAGGTCGGACCGCAGGAGATCGGAGAGCAGGTTCCAGTCACCGACCAGGTGCTGCAACCAGTCCGCCTCCTTCTCGGAGAGACCAGGGTTGTCGGCGAGGAACTTCGACAGGCTCGGCATGCAGACAGGATAGGGGTCCGCGCACTGTGCCCCGTGACCGTCCGCGGGCCGGAGGCGAACCGGCTCTGCCCTAGGCTGATCCCGACGAGTTCCGAGGAAGGACACCAGCATGAAGCTTCGCGAGACCCTCACCCTCCCGCTCCCGGCGGCGGCCGCGGCCGCGATGTACGCCGATCCGGAGTACACGGAGATCCGTCGCACCACGCTCGGGGCCTCGCGAGCGGAGTCCACGCTGGACGGCGACCCCTCGGCCGCGTTCACGGTCCGCACCGAGCTGTCGATGCCCACCGACCGCGTGCCGGACATGGTGCGGCCCTTCGTCGGCTCCTCCGTGACGATCCATGAGACGCAGTCCTGGTCGGCACCGGAGGCAGACGGCTCGCGGACGGGCACGATGAATCTCGAGGTGGCCGGCACTCCGGCCGGGCTGACCGGCACGGCACGCCTGCTCGCCGGCGACGGGACGAGCAGCACGGTCGAGCTGGAGGGCGACCTGGTCGCGAAGGTGCCGCTGCTCGGGCCGCGGCTGGAGAAGGCCGCGCTGCCCTACGTCTCCACGGTGCTGCGCGCCGAGGAGCGCTCCGCCCGCACCTACTCGCAGTCCCGCACCGACTGACCGGGCCGCGCAGCCGCTCCGGCGCGGTTCAGCTGCGGGTCGCGGAGTCCAGGTAGGCCAGCGCGCTCGGCCCCTCGCTCGCATCGAACCACAGCAGAGCGGGGTCGGTGTCGTCCTCGTCCGCCGCGGCGGCATCCAGCTCGGTGACGTGGAAGCTCGCGATCCGGCCGCTGCTGCCGGTGCCGAGGGCGACGCCGAAGGCTCCCCCGTCCTCCGTCGCCGGGACGAGGGCGCCGTCCGGGACGTCCGCCGCGATGACGAGCACCTTCTGAGACGGCTGCGCAGCGGCGAAGGCGACATGCACCGCGTCCTGCATGGCCTCGTACTCGAGGTCCTCCTCATCCTCCTCAGGGCGGTCCGCGCGCGCTTCGGCATGCACGGCCCAGGCGGCCCTGCCATGCGCGAGGTCGATGGCCCCGCGTCGCTCCTCGAGCACCGGTCGATCCTGCGCGGTCAGCGGAAGGTAGATCCTCATGGGGTCATCTTCTCACCGCCCGCCCGTCCCCGCCTGCGCGGCAGGTTCCGACGCGGCGTCGACGCCGCGCTCTCCCTGCACGGCGGGTGAGGCGGCGAGGTCGCGCAGGCCGCGACGCAGCGCCGAGCGGGGCGCGGCCTCCGCCAGCAGCGCGCCGTCCCAGGACGCGGTGCGGCAGGCGACGGGATCATCGGGCAGCAGGTTCAGCGAGGCCAGCGGGAGACGCGCGGCGATCAGCTCCCGCAGCCGGTCCCCGGGCACGGGCGCACCCACCCGGTTCACCACCACATGCAGCTCCTGGACGCCGAGCTCCTCGAGCCGGGTGTGGTCCCGCAGCAGGCGGGTGATGCTGACCGGATCGGCGGTGACCACGGCGATCACGGCGTCGGCCGCCTCGAGCGCGCTGAGCGCCGCCGCGTTCCGCTGCGGGGCCGCGGTGTCGTAGCTGAGCTCCTCGTCCTCCTCCAGCACGGCGGAGACGTCCGCGATCACCAGCTCTCCCCGCCGCGCCAGGGCACCCCACACGCCCTCCAGCGTGGTCCGCCGCAGCTCCGCCCAGCGCCCGGGCACCCCGATCCCGCTCAGCAGGCGCAGACCGGGCTGGACCTGGGGCAGGAGAGCCTCCATGGTCTCGGCATCCAGGCTGTCGCGGTCATAGGCTCGCGCGGCGGCGACCAGGCCGGGCGCCTCGTCGAGCACTCCGAGGATCTGGCTCTGCGCCGGCCCGTAGGTGTCGGCGTCCACGAGGACCGTCTCGCGGCCGGAGGCGGCTGCCTCGGCGGCCAGGTTCACGGCGATCGTCGAACGCCCAGGCGCCCCGGTCGGCCCCCAGACGGCGATCATCCTCCCCGCACCCGCCGCGGGGTCCGGCACGGCCTCCTGCTCCCATACCTCGGATCCCTCCTGGTCCCCGCGCACAGCGGACTCGACCGCGGAGACGATCTCCTCGACCGGGGCGTGCGAGGGCACCACATGCCGCAGGCCCAGCGTGGTCTGCTCGGCGGCCTCCTCGGGCCGCAGCCCGACGACCGCCGCATCGCGCATCAGGGCCGAGAGCACATCGCGGCCGAGCCCGCGGACGGTGACGTCGATGAGCACCACGTCGCCGATCCCGGCGGCCGTGACCGCGAGCGTCTCGGCCAGGTCGGCGCAGCGCCTGACCACTCTGGCCGAACGGTCCCGGTCCACGGCGAGGTCATGGACGATGCGCACCTCGTCGCTGCCCGAGGCGCAGAGCACGATGTCGATCATGGCGCGAGCCCGTGCGCGCCCGGCACCCCGATGACATCGAGCCGTTCGTCCTGCGAGAGCACCTCGAGCACCTCGTCGAGCTGGTCACCGGGCACGAGCACCTCCACGGACATGGAGCGCATCCCCAGCGAGCTGCCCTCGTCGACGCGCCGCACCACGGCATCCGGCACGAGCATCCCGGCCTGCGCGTCCTGTCCGTCGTCACCGGCGGGGGCAGTGTGCCAGAGCTCGACCGTGGCACCGGGCACGACGGATTCCGCGACCGCCGCCTCGACCGGGATGACCACCGGGCGCAGCGGCACATCCGATGCCTGGCCTACCGCCGAGAGCGGCAGCAGCTCACCGGTCTGGATCGCCCGCGTGGCGACCGCACCCTCGGGGATCGCGCCGAGATCGCCGACATAGTGATCCGTCTGATCGCCGAGGCGCAGCTCGACCGTGGTCAGCTCCGCATCGTCCAATGCGTCCCCCGGCACGATCGCGGACTTGGCGACCAGGACCGTCGTGGTCTCGGACAGCCGCGAGACGAGCACGGCTCCCATCAGCACGCTCGCCACGACCAGGACGATGCCCACGATCAGCCGCGGATCCTTCCATCGCGGTCTGCGCAGTCGCATCATCGCTGCGGTCGCCCCCACTGCGGACTCCTCCCCCTGGTCTCGGCCGAGACGGCCCGGATCTGACCGGAGGTTACGACAGCTCGGCCGGTGCAGGGGCGGGAATCGGCGCATTGTGGATATCCGGGGGCACGCCCGTCGCCGACGCGGCCGTCCACAGGTGCCGTGCCGACGACGGTAGGGGATGAGAGACTGTCACCACCCCCTCACCAGGTGCGACCGACAGGAAGGGCCGTCGATGCCACCACGTTTCGTCCCGCTGAGCGATGTCGCGGAGATGCTCTCGATCTCCGCCTCCCAGGCATACGCGCTGGTGCGGTCCGGCGAGCTGAGGGCGATCAAGGTCGGCGGCCGCGGGCAGTGGCGCGTCGAGGTCACGGAGATCGAGTCCTACATCCAGCGCAGCTACGAGGCCACGGCGAGCATCCTGGAGGAGGAGCGGCGCCAGGAGCGCGCGAAGGCCGAGGGGAAGCGCTGAGCACACGCCGGCTCCACCGGGTCGGCAGCGCGCGCTCAGTTCAGCAGCACCGCCAGCAGCGCCGCGGTGGAGACCGTGATCCGTGCCGAGCCCGGCACGGGAGTCGGCTCCCCCGTCGGCAGCGTCCTGACATCCAGCGTGTCCGCCCCCACGGCCGCGATCCGTCCGATCACACCGCCGGCCGCGGTCTCCACCCGCACGACGCTGCGGTCCCGGGCGATCTCGCGAAGGATCGAGCCGAGCCCCAGCGGTGACAGGACGGCGTCGCCCATCGGGCGAGCGCGCGAGGGCAGCCCCTCCATCAGAGCTATCGCTGCCAGCGGGGTCACGGCGCGGAGACGACCCCCCTCGCCGGCGAGCGAGACCCATCCCGCCCCCACGTCCTGCACCGTGCCGGCCACGCGCAGGGCCGGTCCCAGATGCAGCGTGACGTGCTGGTCCTCCGCTCCGCGCAGCCGGTCCGCGAGCGTGAGCTGTGCCTGCTCCGCACGGGTGAGCTCCTCGGAGACCGCCCGCACCTCCTCCTGCCGGTGGTGCGCGAACTGGCCCTCGAGATCGTCGAAGATCCGCTCGAATCGCATGACGACACTGTAGGCCGCGCTCGGCGCCGGGCGACCTCTCCTCCCCACAGCCTCGGGTCCACACCCGACGGGACGGCCATTGCGTTCTGCATCACACGCGACTAGTTTGCTCTCAACAACTTCTACCGACAGCAAACTTCATCAAACTGCATCCAACGGCATGATCATGGGGCTCGCGTCGGCACACCATCTCGGAGGTTCCATGCGTGAGCACACTGCACCACCGATCCAGACCAGCCCCGGAACGAGCCTGTTCAGCGCGGCGATCGCCGCCGCAGGCACGCTCGCCATGGGAGCGCCGCTCGCCTCGCTCCACGGCACCGCACGCTCCGCCCCGAGCAGCGAGGCGCTCATCGCCTGGGTGCTCCTGAGCCTCGCGGCCCTGGGCATGCTGCTCTGCCTCTACCTCACCGTGATCTGGGCCCTGGCAGCCACGATCATGCTCGTCGGGCCTGCCAGCCGCACCGGCGCAGCTCTGCTGGGCGCGCTGCGGCTCCTCGCTCCGCGCCTCGCCCGGCGCCTCGCCACCGGGGCGGCCGTCGCCACGGCGGCCACAGCGCTGACGCTGACCTCCTCGATGGCCGCGCAGGGCTCCTCCTCCCCCGAGACCACCGTGGAGAGAGCGCCCATCGCCCAGACATCACAGCTGGTCTCCACAGATCTCCCGCCGGCGGACCCCGCCCCGGAAGCAGCGCCTGCGGGCGGGACCGGCACGGCATCGGGCGCGCGCGATCCGGCCTCCCCGCTGCCCCCGCTGGGATGGGGCGAAGCGGCCGCACCGCATGTGCCGGCCCCGGCCCCGGCGACGGCCGATCCGCCCGATGCCACGGAGGCCGGCGCCGAGACCGCTGACGAGCCCGAGTCCGAGCCGGAGCAGACGGTCGTCGTGCATCCGGGCGACAGCCTGTGGAGCATCTCGGAAGACCTGCTCGGCCCGGCACAGCCGGATCCGGAGGAGGTCGCCGCCGCCTGGCCCCTCCTCCACGACGCCAATCGAGACGTGATCGGCACCGATCCCGATCTGCTCCGCCCCGGGCAGGAGCTCACCGTCCCCACCGCACTGACCCACCAGGACACCCCATGACCACCACAGACCAGCGCCCCGTCCCCTCCGGCACCAGCACCTCGAGCCTCGCTCCGCAGGATCCACGCTCCGTCGAGCAGCTCGTCGCCCCGGTGGCCCGGCGTGCCGTCGAGATCGTGCGGGACATGCGGCCCGAGAACTCGCTGTCCCGGCTCGTGACGCCGGAGGTCGGGCAGCACCTGGCGCGGCGCGCCGCGCTGACCCGCCGGCTGAGGGCCTCGACCGGCTATGCGCCGACGAGACAGCTCGAGGTCACCGGCGTGCGCATCTGCGTGGTCAACGCACGGACCGTCGAGGCCAGCTGCGTGCTGCGCGAACCCGACCGTGCGCGATTCCTCGCGATGCGGTGGGAGCTGCGGCACTCGGGGTGGCGCGTGACCGTGCTGGAGATCGGCTGACTCAGCGCCGGCGGCGCTTCGCCCTGCGCTGGGCACGGTTCTGCCCAGCCCCCTGCGGGGCCCCCTCCGGCTTGTCCTGGACCGTGCCGCGGGCGGCGGCCCCGGCCGCGCCCCGCTGCTGGCGGGCCTGCTGGCGGCGCTGTGCACGCGAGAGCGTGGAGGCGTCCTGGACGTCGTTGCCCTCGGCGGAGGTGTACCGCAGCTGCCGCTCCGAGGGGCCGTCGTCCAGGCCCTTCGCACGCAGCACGACGCCGCTCTCGTCCACGGGCTCGTCGGCGTCCTCGCCCTCGGCGGCACCGGACTCAGCGGGCTCGGCGCTCCTGGCAGCCGCGCCCTCGGCGCCACCGCCGCTCGCGGCCCCGCCGGAGCTCGCAGCGGCAGCTGCCGCCGCGCCCCGGGCGGCCTTCGTCGCACCCGCCAGCAGATCGCTGACCGCCTTCGGCACCACCGGCTCGGCCTTCTCGACCTGCACCTCGAGGTGGTAGACGTAGCCGACCACGTCCTCCTTCACCCCGGCCATCATGTCGTTGAACATGAGGTGGCCCTCGCGCTCGTACTCGATGAGCGGGTCACGCTGCGCCATCGCGCGCAGACCGATGCCCTCCTTGAGATAGTCCATCTCGTAGAGGTGCTCGCGCCAGCGGCGGTCCAGGACAGACAGCAGCACGCGGCGCTGCAGCTGCTGCAGCCCCTCCTCGCCGAGCTCCTCGCGACGCTTCTCGTAGGCGACGCGGGCATCGGCCAGGATCTCCTCCTTGAGCACGCTCGCCTCGAGGTTCTCCTTGCCGCCCACCTCCTCGATGAGCTCCTGCGCCGTGAGGGAGACCGGGTAGGCCGGGCGCAGCGCGCCCCACAGCTCCTCGAGATCGACATCCTCGGCAGGCTTGCCGCGGGTGTGGGCATCGACGGTGCCGCCGATGACCTCGTCGATGAAGCGCTCGATATGGGGCTCGAGCTCCTCGCCCTCGAGGATCCGCCCGCGCTCCTCGTAGAACTTCTTGCGCTGCTTGGTCAGCACATCGTCGTACTTCAGCACGTTCTTGCGGATCTCCGCGTTGCGCGACTCGATCGAGTTCTGCGCTCGCTGGATCGCGCCGGTGACCATGCGTCCGGTCAGGGGGATCGACTCGTCCACGCCGCCCCGCGCCAGCAGCGACTCCGCCGCGCCCGAGTTGAACAGGCGCATCAGGTCGTCCTGCAGCGAGAGGTAGAAGCGGGACTCGCCCGGGTCGCCCTGGCGGCCGGAGCGCCCGCGCAGCTGGTTGTCGATGCGGCGGGATTCGTGCCGCTCGGTGCCCAGGACGTACAGCCCGCCGACCTCGACCACCTCGTCATGCTGCTCGGCCACGGCCTCCTTGGCCCGCGCGAGCTCCTCGTCCCATGCGGCCTCGTACGCCTCCGGGTCCTCCTCCGGATCCAGGCCCCGCTTCTCGAGCTCGGCATGGGCCATGAACTCGACGTTCCCGCCGAGCATGATGTCGGTGCCTCGGCCGGCCATGTTCGTGGCGACGGTGACGGCGCCCTTCGCACCGGCCATGGCGACGATCGCCGCCTCCCCGGCATGGTTCTTCGCGTTGAGCACCTCGTGCTGCACGCCCTGCGCGGTCAGCAGCTTGCCCAGGTACTCGGACTTCTCCACGCTCGTGGTGCCCACGAGCACCGGCTGGCCCTTCTCGTGCCGCCCGACGATGTCCTCGACGACCGCGTCGAACTTCGCCTTCTCGGTGCGGTAGATGCGGTCGGGCTCGTCCGCGCGCTGCATCGGGCGGTGCGTGGGGATCGGCACCACGCCGAGCTCGTAGGTGTTCATGAACTCGGCGGCCTCGGTCTCGGCGGTGCCGGTCATGCCGGAGAGCTTCTCGTAGAGCTTGAAGTAGTTCTGGAGGGTGATCGTGGCGAGGGTCTGGTTCTCCGCCTTGATCTTCACCCCCTCCTTCGCCTCGATGGCCTGGTGCATGCCCTCGTTGTAGCGGCGCCCGGCGAGGATGCGCCCGGTGTGCTCGTCGACGATCATCACCTCGCCGTTGAGGACCACGTAGTCCTTGTCCCGCTTGAACAGCTCCTTGGCCTTGATGGCGTTGTTGAGGAAGCCGATGAGCGGGGTGTTGAGCGATTCGTAGAGGTTGTCGATGCCGAGGTGGTCCTCGACCTTGTCGATGCCGGACTCGAGCACGCCGACGGTGCGCTTCTTCTCGTCGACCTCGTAGTCGCGGTCGCGGCGCAGGTGGGTGACGACCTTCGCGAACTCGCTGAACCACTTGTTCGCGTCCCCGGAGCCGGGGCCGGAGATGATCAGCGGGGTGCGGGCCTCGTCGATGAGGATCGAGTCGACCTCGTCGACGATCGCGAAGGCGTGGCCGCGCTGGACCCTGTCCTCGGGTTTGAGCGACATGTTGTCGCGCAGGTAGTCGAAGCCGAACTCGTTGTTGGTGCCGTAGGTGATGTCCGCGGCGTACTGCTCGCGGCGCTCGGCCGGGGTCATGCCCGACTTGATCACGCCCGTGGTCAGCCCCAGGAAGCGGAACACGCGCCCCATCAGATCGCTCTGGTAGCCGGCGAGGTAGTCGTTGACGGTCACGATGTGCACGCCCTTGCCCGACAGCGCGTTGAGATACGCGGGCAGGGTGGCGACGAGCGTCTTGCCCTCACCGGTCTTCATCTCCGCGATGCGGCCGCGGTGCAGGGCGGTGCCGCCCATGATCTGCACGTCGTAGGGGCGCTGGCCGAGGGTGCGGTGCGCGGCCTCGCGCACTGCCGCGAACGCCTCGACGAGGATGTCGTCGAGGGTCTCGCCCTCCGCGAGCCGCTCCTTGAAGTGGTCCGTCTCCGCGCGCAGCTCCTCATCGCTGAGCTCCGTGAAGACGTTCTCCGCCTCTCCCACCCGTCGGGCGATGGCTTCGAGCCTGCGCAGCTCCCGGCCTTCGCCGGCGCGCAGGATCTTGTCGAAGAGGTTGACCACTCGTGCTCCCGTAGATCGCGTGTCCGCCCGCGCGGGCGGCTGATGCCTGACCCATCGTAAGCGTCACCGCCCGCAAAGATGACCACCTGCGCCCAGCGTCACCCGCCGCCGCGGCCCGCGCCGACATCTGCTGCGCATGGCAGGGGCGGGAGGGCGCTGTCGCGCTCCTCCCGCCCCTGGCGGTGGATGGAGGTCAGGAAGCGTTCAGCTCGGAGTCGAGCTCGATGACGCCGTAGTTCCAGCCCTTGCGGCGGTAGACCACCTTGGGGTTGCCGGATTCGGCATCGAGGAACAGGAAGAAGTCATGGCCGACGAGCTCCATGTGGTAGAGCGCGTCGTCAACGCTCATGGGCTTGGCGGGGTGCTTCTTCTCGCGGATGACCACGGGGCTGCCGGCCTCGGCCAGATCCGTCTCCGCCGTCTGCGGGGTCTCCGCGGGTTCGGCGGGCTCGGGCGGCAGGTCCTGGAGCGGCGCGGGCAGCTCCTGGTCGGCGGGCATGGTGCGCAGGCTCGCTCCCTTCCCCTGGTGGGAGCGGTCGCGGCCGCGGCGGTGGTCCTTGCGGCGGTCGCGGGCGCGGCGCAGTCGTTCGAGGAGTTTGCCGTAGGCGACGTCCAGCGCGCCGTAGAGATCGTCCGCCCGGGCCTCGGAGCGGATGACCGTGCCGTTCTCGTGCACGGTGAGCTCCACGCGGTCGCTGAGCTCGGCCTGCCTGGGGTTCTTCTCCTGTGAGATCTCGACGTCCACGCGGAGGGCCGCGGGAGCCAGCTGGGTGACCTTGTCGAGCTTGTCGGTGAGATGACGGCGGAAACGATCCGGGACGTCCATGTGGCGTCCGACGACGTTGATCTCCATGAGTGGGTTCTCCTCCTATCCGGATGCGGCCGCTCTGAGCCCGGCCGCGATGGCTCTTCGGCTGGGTGTCGCACCTCCTGTGGAAGGGGGCCCCGCCTCGATGTGGCGGGGGCCACCAGCATGCCACGATTCGCCCGCTCATATCTGCATGTTCGTCCCGACGTTCAGCCCCCGTCGCTGCTGTCCCCCCTCTCGTGCGGAATCCGTGCCGAGGCGACGACCACCGCCCCCAGCACCTCCATCCCGGCCTCGGTGAGCGCCTCGTGCATGCCGCGCAGGGTGGAGCCGGTGGTGACGACGTCGTCGATGATGATCACCGGTCGGGCGGATCGCCCCGCCTCGCGCGCACGGCGGCCGTCCAGGCGTATCCGGCGGGTCCGTCGCTGTCGGGCGCCCTGGCCGTCCTGCGCCGTCGTGGGCCGGGCCCGCAGCAGCAGGGCGCGTCCCGCGCCGGTGCGCGCCAGGGCGCGCACGAGCTCCGCGGTGTGGTCCTCTCCGCGGCGCAGCCGTGCGCTGCGCCGCGAAGGCACCGGGACCAGCGCAGGTGCGTCGATGCCGGCTTCGGCGGCGAGGCGGCGCACGGCCGGGTCGAGGGCCGGCGCGATCCTGGCGCCGAGGTGGAGCATCCCGCCGTTCTTCCACGCCAGCACCAGGCGCTGCAGGTCCCCTCCGTACTCGCCGAGCGCGAGCACGGGGAGCAGCGGGGTGTGGTCCACGCCGGCCGGCAGCACCTCGCCCTCACGGCGCTCCTCGCGCACCCGGGCGGAGGTCAGCATCTGCAGCGCGTCGCAGCAGCTCTCCACGCGTCGGGGCTCCGCGTGCAGCAGCGCCGCGCAGGCCGGGCACAGGCGCGCTCCCTCTCGCCCGCAGGGGCACTGCCGTGGCGCGACGAGCGCGCAGGTCTGGGCGATCACCTCGCGCAGCATCGTGAGGCCCTGCGCGAGCGGTGCGCGGCGTGGTGGTCCGCAGCGTGGGGGCGTCTCCATCCCCCGATCCCAGCGCATCCCCGCGCCGCGCGGGCGCCCGCGCGGCCGTGGTGGACGGGGAGCGGCTGGGGAGGAGCAGTCGGGCACGACGGGGCCGGGCCGGGTGCGACGGGGCTCGGCAGGACGAGGCAGGCCGGGGCAGGGCTCTGCAGGAGGGTCCGCGGCTGCGCCGGGCTCGACAGTCCGGGCCGGGCTCAGTAGAACGAGGGGTCGCGCCCCTCGACGTCGACCGGGGTCCATGACTCGCCGTCGCTGCGCAGCAGCTCGCCGTCCGCGGTGCCGGCCCACACCGCCTCGGCCACCACGGACCCGGCGATGCGGTCCGTGCCGGAGACGAGGGCCGGCAGCGATTCCCGCCCGTTGACGTAGTCGACGATCTGGGCCCGCCGCTCGTCCGTGGACGGCTCGGTGCCGAGCACGATCAGAGCGATCTCGTCGTACCAGACGGCCTGTGTGACGTCGGTGAGGAAGGTGCGGACCGGGACCGGCTCGGTGAGGGAGGTGGGCACGCCCTCGCCGTCGCGGACCACCGCGCACAGGTCCACGCGGGCCCCGCCCGCATCCGAGGAGAGCACGATCATCCGGGTGGCGTCGGCCGCGATGTCGAGGGCGAGGATCTCACGGCCCACCAGCCAGGGGGCGTCGACCTTCGCGTCGAGGTCGGAGCCCTGGCCGGACAGGGCGAGCAGCGCGCCGGGGCTGGAGCGGATGGAGGTCCACACGAAGCCGGCGTCGTCCACGCGCGGGGCGACGAAGGCCCCGCCGGTCGCCGCCTCGCGCACGTCCCGTGAGCCGTCGGCGGCGGTGATGAGCACGCTGGACTCCTCGGGGTCCAGGGCCGCGGCCAGCACCCCGTCCTGCGCGATCACCGGTGCGGAGACCTCGAGGTCGGCGAAGCCGGGCACCAGCTGTTCGGGGGGTCCGGCGGCGCCGGGTTCGGACAGCGAGATGACGCCCGTGGGTCCTGCCGCGATCGGCCGATGCCCGGGCAGGGTGCGCTCGGGCCGGTCCTGCTCCTCGAGCACCACGTCCTGGCCGTCCTGGACCAGGCGCACCCCGGAGAGCGTGCGCAGCGAGCGCAGCGAGGCCTCCAGCTGCGACAGGGCGAGGATCCTCTGCTCGTGGGGCAGGTTCGCGATCGCGGGCGGCACCGCGAACTTCGCGGTGCCGTCCACGCCGGTGGTGGTCGCGGCGTCCGCGATGTCGGAGGCCGGAGGCACCTGGTTCGTCACCGCCCCCTCGAGGAAGGTGGCCGGGCCGCCGACGAGGGCTTCGAGCACCGCCTCGGCACCGCGGCGGAGCGGGAACCAGCGATGGTCGGGCACCAGGTGGCGCTGGCGGGAGTCGAGGAAGTAGAGCCTGGCCGGTCCGTACAGCGTCTCGAAAGCCGCCTCGGAGAGGAAGATCCCGTCGGGCACCTCGCTCAGGCGCCACTGGTCGTCGATCTGTTCGACCGCGACCTCGATCTCGCGCGTGACGGGACCGGCCAGCAGGCTGCGCACCCCGCGGCCGTCGACGAGGGCGACCACCTGGAGCACCATCGCGAAGCGGTCGTCCCCGAGGTCCTCGACCTTCAGCTCCTCGCTGCCGGAGTAGATCGTGATGAGCGAGGAGGGGTCCCAGTCCGGGGAGGCCTCCGGCGTGAGATAGGAGCGCGCCACGGCGTAGTCGTCCTCGGGGCCGACCCCGGCCTGGACGAAGCCGGAGACCACCTCCTGGGCGGTGGCGTCGGACGGCGGGGGCAGGGCCCGCACGTAGGGGGCGCCGGGCTGCGACTGGCCCGTCAGCTCGCGGCGCGCGATCGGCGAGTCGGTGGGGATCCGTGCGCAGGCGGCTCCCACCCCGAGCACCGCGGCGGCACCGGCCACCCGCAGCAGGTCGCGCCGTGCGGGTCTGTTCATCGTGCGCCTCCCTCCCCCGGGTCGGTCACGGGCACTGACGTCTGCTCGTCCATGTCGGGCAGCAGCTCGGGACTGATCCTGAGCTCCCCGGTGGGCGTCGGGGAGACTGCGGCCTCCGGCTCGTCCCGGTCGAAGGAGCGCTCCAGCAGGAGCGGGGAGCGGACCAGCACGGGGCCGGGACGTCGCGGGAGCGTCAGGCGGAACACCGCCCCCTCCCCCTCCTGCCCCCAGGCCTGCAGCCAGCCGTCGTGGAGCCGGGCATCCTCGGCGGAGATCGACAGCCCCAGGCCCGTGCCCCCGAGGGTCCGGGCGCGCGAGGGGTCCGCGCGCCAGAAACGGTCGAACACCCGCTCGGCGGCTTCCGGGGAGATGCCGTGGCCGTGGTCCTGGACCACCACGGCGACGGCATCGGCATCGGCGGCGGTCTGCACCAGCACGGGCCGGCCGGCTCCGTGCTCGATCGCATTGGTGAGCAGGTTGCGCAGGATCCGATCGATGCGGCGCGCGTCCACCACCGCCTCCATGTCCCGGCCGGAGAGGTGCACGTCCAGCTGGCAGCCGCGCATGCCCGCGAGCGGGCGCACATCCTCCAGCGCCCGCTCCACGAGCGCGTCGATGTCCTCCCGGTGTGCGGTGAGCTCCGCGGCGCCCGCGTCGAAGCGGGAGATCTCCAGCAGGTCCGCGAGGAGCACCTCGAAGCGCTGCACCTGCGCCGCGAGGAGCTCGGCGGTGCGCTGCAGCTCGCCGGGCAGCTCCTCGCGGCGGGCGTCGAGCACGGAGGAGGCCATGCGGATGGTGGTCAGCGGGGTGCGCAGCTCATGCGAGACGTCGGAGACGAACCGCTGCTGGACGTGGGAGAGCTCGGTGAGGTCGTCGACCTTCTGCTCGAGGCTGCGGGCCATGTCGTTGAACGACTCGCCCACCTTCGCCAGCTCATCGGCGCCGGCGACCTCGACGCGGCTGGTGAGATCCCCGGCGGCCATGCGCTCCGCGGCATGGGCGGCGCGTTTCAGCGGGGTGGTGACCATGCGGGCCACGACGATCGCGATGCCGACGATGAGGGCCAGCAGCACCGCGCCGCCGCCGAGGATCACCCGCTGCACGAAGGCGAGGGTCTCCTGCTCCTCCTGCATCGAGTAGACGAGGTAGAGATCGTACGAGCCGGAGCCCGGCACGATCACGCGGGTGCCCACCAGCAGCGCCGGCGCGATGGTCCCGGAGGCGTCCTCCCGGCCGATCGAGCGCCAGGCGACCGCGTCAGGATCCGCGGCGACCGCGTCGGTGAGGTCGGCGTCGAGCTCGTCGAAGAGGGTCTGATCGGAGGAGGCCACGGGGAACACGTTCCCGCTGGTCTCCACCGGGATCAGCGCGGCCTCGCGGCGGTCGCCGCCGCCCTGCCCGCCGGCGGTCTGCACGAAGGCGTTCACCTCATCCTGCTGCTGCGTGCTGGTCGCGCCGGAGACCTGGCTGAGGGAGTCGATGAGGTCGCTGCGCACCTCGAGGGTCTCTTCGAGGACCCGGTCGCGCCGCTGCTCGTAGAGCCCGTCGGCGATGACGGAGGAGAGATACGCACCGACGGCGAGCAGCGCGACGATCGACAGCAGCGTCGTCACCAGCACCACGCGCAGCGCGAGCGGCCAGCTGCGCGGGTCGACGTCGAGCACGCGGCCCACGCTCCGCGAGGCGGCCGCGACGCCGTCGAGGCTGCTGGTCACGGGCGCACCACTGCTCTCAGGACGCGCCCCCGGCGCGGTAGCCGACACCGCGCACGGTCACCACGATCGACGGGTTCTCCGGATCGTGCTCGATCTTGGAGCGCAGCCGCTGGACGTGGACGTTCACCAGGCGCGTGTCCGCGCTGTGGCGGTACCCCCACACGTCGCGCAGCAGCACATCGCGGGTGAAGACCTGCCACGGCTTGCGCGCCAGCTGCGTGAGCAGGTCGAACTCGAGCGGGGTGAGGGAGATCAGCTGATCGCCGCGGCGCACCTCGTGCCCGTCGACGTCGATGGTCAGGTCACCGATCGTCAGCTGCTCCGTGGTCGGCTCCTCCGACCGGCGCACCCGCGCCTTGATCCGGGCCACGAGCTCCTCGGGCTCGAAGGGCTTGGTGAGGTAGTCGTCGGCCCCGGCCTCGAGCCCCTCGACCACGTCCGCGGTGTCGGTGCGGGCGGTGAGCATGATGATCGGCACGCCGGACTCGCGGCGCAGCCGACGGCACACCTCGATGCCGTCCATGCCGGGCAGCATGAGGTCGAGCAGGACCAGATCGGGCCGCAGGCGCGGGAAGGTCTCCAGCGCCGAGGCACCGTCGGGCGAGGTGGCGACCTCGTAGCCCTTGCCGCGCAGAACGATGCCGACCATCTCGGCGATCGCCTGGTCGTCATCCACCACGAGAATCCGGGAAGGCGTCGTCATGCTCGTCATTGTGCCACCGGCGGTGGCGGCCGACCGGGAGGTGCACCCCCAGGGGTGTCCCGAAGACGCAGGGTCTTCGACGTTCGTCGGATCAGTGCGGGTGCCGCCACTCCGTAGTGTCGTCCCAGGAGTACGACTCCCGCCCGCGCGGTCCGGCCGCGCAGACGGGAGCAGTCACAGTCGGCAGGAGGCTCGATGAGCACGCAGTGGACCGCGCCCGGAGCGCCCGACCCCGCCCCCGGAGCACCCGGACCCGTCCCCGGAGCGTACGGCGCGCCCGGCCCCGCCCCGAGCAGCGGCACCGCGGGCCCGCAGCGCGAGCTGACGCAGTCCATGCCCCTGTTCCCCCTGCGCCCGCTGGGCGTGGGCGAGGTGCTCGGCGCGGCGGTGCGGATCTACCGGCTGCGGGCACGGTCCGTGCTGGGCGTCGCCGCGGCCGTGTACGGCGTCGCCTTCGTGATCATGACCCTCAGCACCGGGGCGAGCATGGTGCCCATGCTCGGGGACATGCAGTCGATGTTCGACGACCCCGATGCACCCTCCACAGCGTTCACCTCCGTGCAGGAGATCGTGCTCTTCATCCTTTCCACCGCGGTCACCGGTGTCATCACGATGGTGGCCACGGCGCTGGTCACCGTGGCGCTGACCCGGGTCGCGCTCGGCGAGGCCACCGGCGAGCACGTCCCCACCGCGCAGATGTGGGCGACGATGCGCCGCCGCGGCCTGCCCGCCATCGGGTTGAGCCTGCTGGTCGGTGTGCTGAGCATGGTGGTCTTCTTCGTGCTGATGGGGCTGGGCGCGGCGCCGCTGCTCGTGCTCCAGGAGGCCTCGTGGCTCACGATCGTGCCGCTGCTGCTCGGCCTCCTGCTGGGCCTGCTGGGCATGGTCTGGGTCTGGGCCCGCACCGTGCTCGCGGTGCCCGCGCTGGTGCTCGAGGAGACCGGCGTGGTCGGGGCGCTCCGTCGCAGCTTCGCTCTGACCCGCGGCCGTCGGCTCTGGCGGGTGCTGGGCATCGGGGCGCTGCTGTACCTGCTCTACACCTTCGCGGTGCAGGTCATCGCCGGTGTGTTCAGCACCATAGCGATGATCGCCTACTTCGCCATCCTGCTCGCCTCCTCCTTCGAAGCGGTGGTGCTGGGCATGATCGTGCTGACGGTCCTCATGATGGTGGGCAGCTACGTCGCCACCTTCCTGCTGGCACCCTTCCTCTCGGCCGGCTTCGTGGCGCTCTACGCCGACGGCCGGATGCGGCACGAGGCCTGGGACGTGGAGCTGACCCGCCGTGCCCGGGAGGCGTGGGACGCGGACGGCGTGCGATGACTCCCGCCGCCCCTCCCCTGGACCCGGACGAGGCCCGGGCCCGCCTCCTCGAGGAGCTGGCCAAGCCGGAGTACGACGACTCCCCCGGCTTCGTGCAGTGGCTGCTCACCACGCTCGAGGACTGGTTGACGGACGTCGTGAACGGCATCGACGGCTCCTCCACCGCGCAGGCCGGGATCGCCGTGCTGCTCGTGCTCGCGCTCGGCGTCGCCGCCGTCCTGGTGCTGCGCCGCACCGGGCTGATCCGCCGCAGCCACGCCCTCTCCGTCGCCCCGCGCCTCGATGCGGAGCCCGTGCTCAGCGCGATCCAGCTGCGCCGGGCGGCCCACGAGGCGACGCAGGAGGGACGCGTGGACGACGGCACAGTGCTGGCCCTGCGCGCCCTGGTGCGCGACCTCGAGGAGCGCACCCTGCTCGAGGTGGGTGCCGGGATGACGGCGCACGAGGCCGCGGCGCGCGCCGCCACCCCCTTCCCGGAGCTGCGCGGCCGGCTGCTGCGCGGCGCGGACGCCTTCGACACCGCCGCCTACTCCCACCGCCGCGCCACCGCCAAGCAGGCCGACGACCTGTTGCGTCTGGCCGAGTACATCGCCGAATCCTCCCCCGACCTCGCAGCCGCGGAGGCGCCCGCCCCGTCCGTGCCCGCCGGTGCCGGGGCAGCTCCCGTCGCTGCGGGCGTCCGCTCCGACCGTCCCGGGGGTGAGGGATGAGCCTCGCCACCGCGCCGGCTCCGTCGTCCGCGGGCCGCGGGTCCCACCCGCGCGTCTCGTCCTCCGCCGCCGAGCAGGAGCGGAGGCATCCGTGGCTGGTCACGCTCATCGTGCTCGCGATGCTCGCCGCGATCCTGGTCGCGGTGGCGCGCGGCGTCTACCGCGACGGCCCGCTCGAACCGGATGCCCCCACCGGGCAGGGCTCGAAAGCCGTGGTGCAGGTGCTCGAGGACCTCGGGGTCGAGGTCGACGTGGACCGCCACACCGCCGATGCCGCCGAGGCGCTGCGCAGCGGGCGCACCGTGCTGGTCACCTCGCCCAGCGAGCTCAGCCTCGCCCAGCTCACCGCCCTCGCCGAGGCGCGGGACGACGGCGAGGGGCGTCTGGTGCTGGTCCAGCCCGACTTCGTCACCCTCTCCGCGTTCACTCCTGCGATCTCCCCCTCCGGCGCGCTGCGCGAGGACGCCGTGCTGGAGGCGGACCCCGAGTGCGGGGACCTCGCCCACCGCGCGCAGACGCTCGCCGTCCCCGGCGAGGAGACGGGCCTCCGCGGCGCGTCGACCCTGTACCGGGCCGCGGGTGAGGCCCAGGGCTGCTTCCGCGGCGACGACGGCGGAGCCCTCGTGGCCGCGCACGACGGCGTGCTCGTGCTGGGCAGCGCGGACCTGCTGACGAACGACCAGGTGGGCCGCGCGGACAACGCCGCGCTGGCCCTCAACCTGCTCGGCGCCGAGGACGCGCTCAGCTGGTACGTCCCCTCCGCGAGCGATCCGATGGCGAGCACCTCGCAGACCCCGCTCGGCTACCTGCCGGACTGGGCCGGCCCGCTGCTGCTGTGGCTCGTGCTGGTGGCGGTCGTCGCCCTGGTGGCGCTCGGCCGACGCTTCGGACCGGTGGTCGTCGAACCGCTGCCGGTCACGGTGCGGCCCCAGGAGCTGGTGCTGGGCCGCGCCCGGCTGCTGCAGCGGGCCGGTGCCCGCGACGCGGCCGCCACCGCGCTGCGCTCCGCCGCCGCCACGCGTCTCGCGGACCGGCTCGGTCTGCGCCACGAGACCGCGCTCGACGGTCTGCTCGCAGCGCTCGCCCCCCATGTGGACCGCACCGAGGAGCAGCTGCGCTCCCTGCTCGGCCCCGCCCCCGTCACCACCGACCAGGACCTCGTGCAGCTCGCGCACGAGCTCGACCGCCTCGAGAAGGAGATCGACCGATGACCGACACCACCCCGGGTGCCGTCCCACCCTCCGAGAGCGCCGTGACCCCGGCCGCGGAGCCGGACGTCGACCAGGACACCCGCGCCCAGCTGCAGCGCCTCTCGACGGAGATCCACAAGGGCGTCGTGGGCCAGGACGCGGCCGTGACCAGCCTCGTCGTGGCGCTGCTGTGCCGCGGGCACGTGCTTCTCGAGGGGGTGCCGGGCGTCGCCAAGACGCTGCTGGTGCGCTCCCTCGCCGCGGCATTGGATGTGCGGATGCGGCGCGTGCAGTTCACGCCGGACATGATGCCCGGCGACATCACCGGCTCCCTCGTCTACGACAACACCACCAGCGATCTCGTGTTCCGCGAGGGTCCGGTGTTCACCAACCTGCTGCTGGCCGACGAGATCAACCGCACGCCCCCGAAGACCCAGTCGGCGCTGCTCGAGGCGATGGAGGAGCGGCAGGTGACCGTCGACGGCGCGAGCCGGCCGCTGCCCGACCCGTTCCTGGTGATCGCCACCCAGAACCCGATCGAGTTCGACGGCACCTACACCCTGCCCGAGGCGCAGCTGGACCGCTTCCTGCTCAAGGCCGTGATGCCGCTGCCCGAGCGGGAGATCGAGGTGGACGTGCTGCGCCGCCACGCCGGAGGGTTCAACACCACGGACCTGGCCGCGATGGGCCTGCGCGCCGTGGTGGACATCCCCTCCCTGCACCGCGCGCAGGAGGACGTCGCCCAGGTGGTCGCCGAGGATCCGGTGGTGCAGTACATCGTCGACGTCTGCCGGGCCACCCGCCGCTCCCCCAGCCTGGCCCTCGGCGTCTCGCCGCGCGGCGCGATCGCGCTGCTGCGCACCGCCCGGGCCTGGGCGTATCTCACCGGGCGGGACTTCATCACGCCGGACGACGTCAAGACGATGGCCCCCTCGACCCTCTCCCACCGGGTGCGGCTGACCACCGAGGCGGAGCTCGAGGGCACCCAGGTCGAGGCCGTGCTGGCCGCGACCCTCGCCTCCGTGCCGGTCCCCCGGTGAGGCCTCGTCCATGAGGATCTCGCTGACGCCGCGCGCGGCCCTGGTCGCGCTGCTCGCCCTGCCCGTGATCGTGCTGTGGCCCCGCTGGTGGGTGCTGGGGGTCCTGGCCGTGCTGTGGGCCCTGGTGGTCCTCGCCGATGCGCTGCTGGCCGTCGATCCGCGCCGGATCCAGGTGCGGCGCGAGACGCCCACGCAGGTGCGGCTGGGCAACACGGTCACCGGGCGGCTGCTGCTGACGAACCCCACCGCCCGCGCCGCCTCCCTCGAGGTGCGCGACGCGTGGAACCCGACCGCCGGCCTCGCGGACCAGCGTGCGACGGTGCGCCTGCCCGGCCTGGAGCGGCGCGCGACCGCGCAGGCCTTCACCCCCACCCGCCGCGGGGAGCACCGTTCCCGCGCCCTGCTGCTCTCCTCGCGGGGCCCGCTCGGCCTGGCCCGGCGCACGACGGACAGCGCCGTGCCCGGCCGGCTGCTGGCCCTGCATCCCTTCGGGGCGCGCCGCCACCTGCCCTCGCGCGTGCAGCGGCTGCGCGAGATCGAAGGGCTCGCCGCGATCCATCAGCGCGGGCAGGGCACCGAGTTCGACTCGCTGCGCGACTTCGTCGACGGCGATGACGTGCGCTCGATCGACTGGCGGGCCACCGCCCGACGACGCAGCGTGGTGGTGCGCACCTGGCGGCCCGAGCGCGACCGGCACGTGCTGATCGTGGTGGACACCTCCCGCACCTCGGCGGGACGGCTCGGGGAGTCGACCCGGCTGGACGCGGCCTTCGACGCCGCGCTGCTGCTGACCGCCCTGGCCGGGCAGGCCGGTGACCGCGTGGACCTCATGTGCGTGGACCGCATCCCGCACGTCTCGGTGCTGGGCTCGACGCGCACCAAGGTGCTCCACGACATGGTCGCCGCGACCGCCGCGGTGGATCCGGCGCTGGTGGAGACCGACTGGGAGCGGGCCGCGAGCACGATCGCGGAACGGTCCCGGCGCGGCTCCCTGGTGGTGCTGATCACGCCCGTCGAGGCGTCGGTGGTCCATACCGGGCTGCTGCCCGTGGCGGCGCGGCTCGCGAAGGATCACCCGCTGCTGGTGGCCTCCGTCGCGGATCCCGCGCTCGAGGAGCTCGCGGCGGGGCGCGGCGATCTGGAGGCCGTGTACCGGGCGGCCGCCGCCGAGCGCGCCCGAGCGGAGCGGACCGGGGTCTCCCATGCGCTCGAGCGCGTCGGGGCCCATGTGGTCGACGCCCCGCCCGAGCGGGCCCCGCAGGCGCTGGCCGACGCCTACCTCGCGCTCAAGGCCGCCGGGAGGCTGTGAGCCCGGCCGAGCAGCTGTGAACGGTGCCGGAAGGCCTGTGGACGGGCAGCGGGATCGAGCCAGGGCGCTGGGGGCGAGGTCGGCCGGCGCTCACCACTGCGGGTCACCGCTGCGGACGCGGCGCGCGAAGTTCCTCAGGGCGTGGTCACGGAGGGCATGGTCGCCACGGAGCTGAGCGGCAGCTGCGACCTGCAGGGAGAGGACCCGGCGATGCGCGGCCGCCCGGTCCAGCACCGCGGCGGGCAGGTCCGCTGCGAGCTCTGCGCGGGGATGATGGGCGAGCAGCGGCGCAACGTCGATCGCGGGGTCCGCCCAGGCGGCGTGGTCGGTGTCGATCAGCGTGGGCCGCCCGGAGACGTCCCACAGCAGGTTGTGGGGGCCGAGATCGCCGTGCACGGCCGAGGGCTCCACCGCGGCCTCGAGCTCGAGGACGTCCGCGATGCGGCACCGAGCGGCCTCGCGGATCGAGGGATGGCCAGCGGTCATCTCGTCCACGAGCGTGGGCCAGCGAGCGCCGCCGCACCAGCTGCGAGCCGGTGGCAGTCGAGTGCCGAGCTGCCGGTGCGTGTGGCCGGCCGCCGCCCACGCCTCGAGCAGCGGAAGGACATGGGCGCGGTCCTCGGACCAGTCCGACGCCTCCCGCGCCTCGCCGTCCACGAAGGTGACGGCGGCGGCGGACCAGTCCGCCGTGTGCACCGGGGACAGGAGCGGGCCCGGCACCGGGAGCCCGGCGGCCGTGAGGGCGGCGGCGATCTCGTGCTCCCGCTGGACCGCGGCGTCGTGCCCGGCGCCGGTCCGGAGGCGCAGCGCGAGGACCGGAGGGAGCAGCAGCACGTGGTGGAAGGCTCCGTGGGTCTCGCGCAGCCCGTGCCACGGCAGGGACGGCCACCGCTCACGCAGTGCGGCCACGGCTCCCGGAGGCGCGCCGGCGCGGGTGTTCGTCATGCGGCCCGCGTGCCCTCAGCCGGCCGTGGCGACCTGGTCGCCCACCAGCTCTTCGGAGAGGTCGCCGGTGATGCCCGTGCGGTGCGCCTGCCGGCCTCGTCCCAGCATGTACACCATGAAGGCGAGCCAGATCGCCGCGCCGATGGCGATCCGCAGCGCCGGCGGCAGCGAGCTCGGGGTCACGAACCCCTCGACGAATCCGGAGACCAGCAGCACCGGGACCAGGCCGATCGCGACCGTCACCAGGGCGCGGGCGGCTCGCGAGAGCGCCCGCAGGCGCGGCACCGGGCCCGGGCGCACCCAGGCCCAGAACGTGCGCAGGCCGGCTCCAGCCCCCACCAGCACCGCGGTGATCTCCATCAGGCCGTGGGGAAGGATGTAGACGAAGAAGGTGCCGAGCCCGCCGTGTGCCCCCATCACCCCGGCCGACAGGCCGATGTTCAGCCCGTTCTGCAGGAGCATCACCACCGGCCAGATGCCGGTCACGCCGAACACCACGGCCTGCACCGTGATCCAGGCGTTGTTGGTCCAGACCTCGGCGGCGAAGCCCGAGGCCTCGCCCTCGAAGTAGTAGCTCACGAAGTCCCGCTGGACGAGCATGCGCTGCTGGGCCTCGGGGATCACCAGCTCCCGCGCGGTCGCGTCCAGGCCGAAGTAGAGCCCGCTCACCACCGAGGAGAGCAGGAAGAGACCCGCCGCCAGCGCCACCGCCCAGCGCGCCTCGTAGAGCGCTGCGGGCAGATCCTCCCAGAAGAAGGCGCGGGCGTGCTTCCACAGCGGGGTGCGGGCGCCGGTGATCCGCAGCCGCGCCCGGTGCACCAGCAGCGATAGCCGCGAGACCAGCGCCGGATCCGGGTTGGTGGAGCGCACGGTGGACAGGTGCGTGGACGCCTCCTGGTAGAGGGAGAGCAGCTCGTCGATGCCGGCCGCATCCAGGCGCGAGCTCCGGGTCAGTTCCTGGAGCCGGTCCCACTGCGGTCGGTGCACGGCGATGAAGGCGTCGGTGTCCACGCCCTCAGCGTAGAGTCCGCGCCTGCCCCGGACGGCCGACGAAAGTCGGACGCGGGAGCATCGGAAGCCGACGGTCGGCGCTGACGGGCGCGCCACCGCGATGCCAGGATGGGGCCATGGCAACCATGGGCACGGCACCGACGAGCGCGGCAGCGACGGTCTCCGCCGACCGCGACGCCCTGATCACCGGTGATGCGGTGCTGCTGGACCTGCGCACCGCCTCCTTCGCCGTCCGCATGCTCTCCGCCGCGATCGACGGAGTGCTCCAGCTCGGCCTCCTCATCGGCGGCACGATCGCGATCGCCTGGACGGCTGCGCGCGTGGAGCTCGACGACGGCTTCGTCGCCGCGGGCATCGTGGCCGTCTCGGTGCTGGCCTATGTCGGCTACCCGGTGCTGTGCGAGCTGCTGCTGCACGGCCGGTCGGTGGGGCGACTGGTGATGGGCACCCGGGTGGTGCGGGACGACGGCGGCCCCGTGCACCTGCGCCAGAGCCTCCTCCGCGCGGTGATGGCGATGCTCGAGATCTGGTCCACCTCCGGCGCGATCGCGCTCACCTGCTCCGTGATCGACCGCCGCTCCCGCCGGGTGGGCGATCTGCTCGCCGGCACCATGGTGATCCAGGAGCGCATGCGCAGCCTCTCTCCGCAGCGGGTGGAGGTGCCGGAGTCTCTGGGCCGGTGGGTGCAGGGCGCGGACGTGGGACGGCTGCCGCTCACGCTGATGCAGGACATCCGCTCGTTCCTGCCCCGTGCCGGGACGATCAATCCCGAGTCGCGCCGGGAGCTCTCCCGCGACCTGCTGCGCCGCACCCTGCCGCACGTGGCTCCCGCGCCGCCGCCGGGCACCGACCCGGAGGAGTTCCTCGCCGCCGTGCTCGCCGAGCGTTCGCGCCGGGACGAGGAGCGGCTGCGTCGCAGCCAGGAGCGGCAGCGGGAGCTCTCCGCCGAGGTCCGCGCGGTGCCGTTCACGGTCTGACCCGTCGTTCGCCGTCCGAGTCCTCGCCGCCAGCGCGGCAGGAGCTCGTCGGCGCCCGCAGTGCAGGTCGCCGGAGGTCCCGCCGCGACCCGCGGCCCCGCTCAGGAGGTCGGCGGCTCGTGGCGGCCGGCGATCAGCACGGGGATGCCGCCCTCGACCGGGTGCACCCGGGCGCAGAGTGCGCACTGCATCGCCCGCTCGACATCCCGCAGGTCACCTCCGCAGTCCGGGCAGCGCAGGATCGAGCGCAGCCATCCGGGGACGTCCGCGCCGCTGGCCCCGGCGGGGAGGAGCTCGGCGTCGGCCTCCGCAGCCGGCGCAGCGGCGTCCGGCCCGGTCGGTCCCGGAGCGGTCGTGTCCGATGCGGTCGTGTCCGATGCCGTCGTGTCCGGCGCGGCGGTGGTCGGTGCGGTCGTGGTCGGGGCCTGGGCGGGAACGTCCTCGTCCTGCGCTATCGCGAGGATCTCGTCGCGGATGCGCAGCATCGTCGTCTCCCGCTCCGCCTCGACGTTCAGGCGCAGCAGCGGCTCGGTGTGGGAGGAGCGCAGCGAGAACCACCAGCGCTCCTCCTCCGTCAGCTCCTCGGCCCAGTGCTCGACGGTGAGCCCGTCGAGGTCATCGGTCCGGGCCGCGGGCAGGGTGGCCGCATGGGCGCGCACCCTCTCCCGCGCAGCGGCGGCATCCTCCACGCGGGAGTTGATCTCGCCGCTGCCGGCGTACGGATCGTGCGCGGAGACCAGCGCCGAGGCGGGCCCCTCGGTCTCGAGCAGAGCGCTCAGCACGTGCAGGGCCGCGAGCATGCCGGAATCGGCGAAATAGAAGTCGCGGAAGTAGTAGTGGGCGGAATGCTCACCGCCGAAGACGGCGTCGTGCTCGGCCATGAGCTGTTTGATCCGCGCATGGCCGACGGGGCTGCGCACCGGCTCGCCGCCGGCCTCGCGCACCGTCTCGGCGACGTGGCGGGAGGAGACCAGGTTCGCGACCACCGCGGGACGCTCCTCCCCTGCCGCCCGGGCGCGTGCGACCTCCCGCTGCGCGATGAGCGCGGTGATCGCCGAGGGAGGCACGGGGATCCCGCGCTCGTCGAGGACCACGCACCGATCCGCGTCTCCGTCGAAGGCGAGGCCCAGGTCTGCGCCCTCGCGCACCACGGCCTCCTGCAGGTCGCGCAGGTTCTCCGGGCGCAGCGGATCGGCAGGGTGGTGGGGGAAGCTGCCGTCGAGGGTGAAGTGCAGGTCGATCAGCTCGAGCTGTGCGCTCCGCCCGAGCACGGCCGGTGCGGTGTGCCCGGCCATGCCGTTGCCCGCATCGACCACCACCCGCACCGTGCGCCCCTCGGGCAGCGGCACGAGATCGCGCAGCGCCGAGGCGTAGTCCTCCAGGGTGTCGATCCCCTCGCTGCGGCCCTCGCCCCGCGCCGGGATCTCGCCGGCGTCGAGGTAGGCCTCGGCCGCTGCCCGGATCCCCTCGAGCCCCGAGTCGCGGCCCAGGGGGCGGGCGCCCGGCAGGCAGAGCTTGAACCCATTGTCCTCGCCGGGGTTGTGGGAGGCGGTGATCATGACGCCTGCGGCGTGGTGCAGGCCCGAGGCGCAGTAGAGCTGATCGGTGGAGGACAGCCCCGCATCGGCAACGATCGCTCCGCGGCGCACCGCCCCCTCGATCACCGCGCGGGAGAGCTCCGGGGAGCTCAGCCGCATGTCATGGGCGACGATCAGCGCCGGGGCGTCGAGCTGATCGGTGAAGGCGGCGCCGACGGCCCGGGCGACCTCGACCGTGAGCTCCTCCCCTGCGCGGCCGCGCACGTCATTGGCCAGGAAGAGGCCCGAGAGGTCGTGGGCTCCGGCGCCGGACGCGGGCTGCGGCGTGCGCGGGTCAGTCATGGGTGCTCCTGACGACGTGGAGATGACGGACGGACGCCGGGTCCCGGTCCGTCGGGCGCCCGGACTCGCGGCTCGTGCGCGGGGACCGGCCCGAAGAGGACGAGCTCGGGGCCGCGGGCCCCGGCACCGAGGGGGTGGAGCGGGGGCCCACCGCATCGGCGAGCGCGACGAGATCGTCGCTGACGTCCTCACCACCGGCGACGCGCAGCAGCTCCCAGCCGCGCGGGGCGGTCATGCGGGAGGCGTGCTCCCGGCAGAGGTCGTAGGCGTGCGGCTCGCTGAGCCGCGACAGCGGCCCCAGCACTGCGGTCGAGTCCTCGTACACGAAGGTCAAGGAGCTCACCGCCGGACGGGAGCAGGCGGTCCGGGAGCATTCACGAGCAGACACGTCCCGCAGTCTACGCAGGTGGCGCGACACCCGGCAGGCGGCGCGCCCTGCGGCCCGCGCCCCGGGATGCGCCTCGGCCGGGACCGCCGCCGGGTGCTGGGCCACGCCCGGCTCCGGGTCCGGGAGGGCCCGGGGAAGGGCCGGGCCGGCGGAGGGCGGAACTCCGGTGCGGGGCCGACGGTGCGCGGCGCCGGGGCCGATAGAGTGCGACCATGGATGTCCAGCCGCTGCGCCCCGGTGCACCGGGCCCGCGCCAGGGTCCCCGCCGCCGTGACCGTCGCGGGCGGGGCCGGCGATGGGATCTGATCCCTCCGCACCTGCCCGGATATCGCACCCGTCGGGAGCGCTTCGACGACCTGGTCGCCGATACCGGGGCGGCCCTCGCCGAGCGCTTCCCCCGCCGGCTCGCCCATCTCCAGGTGCTCGTCGAGGAGGTGCCTCCCTCCGATCCCGCTCCCTGGGAGGAGGCGACCGTCCTGCTGGGACGGGTGATCCCGCCCGGGAGGGAGCATCCTGCGCGCGTGATCGTCTACCGGCGGCCGCTGCAGACCCGCTGCGCGAGCGAGGACGAGCTCGAGCTGCTCGTGCGGCAGGTGCTCTCCGAGCAGATCGGGTCGCTGCTGAACATCGCTCCGGAGGATGTGGACCCGGGCGCCTGGACCGACTGATCCGGTGCCCTCAGGGCGCCCGCCGCACCGTGACGGAGTCCTCGCCCCCGTGCTGGGACAGCACCGGGAAGGACGAGAGCAGCGCGACGTCGGTGCCGTCGCTCTCCCGCTGGGTCCAGCCGGCGTGCACCGCCCCGGGCACCTCCGGCACCAGTGTGAGGCCCGCGGCGGAGTCGCCGCCGATCTGCAGCTGCTCAGAGGTGAGGGTCTCGGTGGCCCCGGCGGGGACGTCCACGGTCAGCGGCTCCCCGGCGGAGCCGTCGGCCGCCATCGGGATCACGGTGACCGCGGATTCCGCGGTGCCCGTCAGGGTCAGCTCGCCGGCGGCGGCCGGGGCGGGCAGGGCGCTCACGGCGTGGGTGCCGATCTCCGGGGCGGGCGCGACGAGCGTGAAGTCCACCGGTGCGCCGAGGGTGTCCCCGGGCAGGTCGCTGCCGGTGCGCTCGCTGCGCGTGACCGCCGTGACCGGCGCGTCGGCCTGCACCCGCACCGCGTACGTCCCCTCGGGCAGCCCGTCCAGCGGCGTGCTCACCACGGTGCCGGAGGGCAGATCGATCGCCTCGACGGCCGCCGCCTCGACCGGACCGTCGGGCCCCAGCACCTCGACATCCGCGGTGGCGGGCCCGCCCTGCGGGTTGGCGAGCACCAGGGTGGGGGCGGTGCCGGCGACGTCCACCCCCGGCATCAGCAGCTCGGTCCCGGCGGCGGGGAGGGGTGTCAGCATCTCGGCGCCGCCGGGGGTGAGGCCCTCGCGCTCGGTGGTCTGGACGGACATCGACAGGGGCGAGCCGAGCACGGCGACGCTCACGCCCACCGCGTCCTGCCCGGGTGCGACGGATTCGAGCAGCACCCGCTGTTCCTCGCCGGGGGCGACGACCACCTGGCTGCGGCCCTCCATCGCGGCGGGGCCGTCCGGGGTCCACAGCTGCACCGAGGCGGTGGCGGGGCGCTCGGTGGGGTTGCGCAGCACGAGGGCGGCGCTGTCCCCGGTCGCGGTGGAGATCCCCAGGAAGGAGGCCTCGGTGGCGGGTTCGGCGCAGCGTGTGAGGGACAGCGAGCGGTAGTCGCCGGTGGCCGTCGAGGTGCTCTGGAGGGTGTCGGTGAGGGGACGGGCGCCCTCGGAGGTCGCGGAGGTGGTGTGCGGGACGTCCTCGACGCCGGTCATCCCCAGCACGGAGATGCCGAGGTCCTGGGAGGCGGGGGCGTCCTCGAGGACGGCGCCGTCGGCTCCTTCGACCGTGATGGAGGGTGCGCGGACGGAGCCGTCGTCCTCCTGGAGGGTGGAGGAGCCGCTCACGGTGCCGAACAGCAGCGAGGACGCGGGTTCGACGGCCACGGTGCGCAGCGAGACGGCGGGGTTCGGCGGGGTGACGGCGAGCTCTTCGTCCGGACCGGTCTCGAGCGCCTCGTCGGGCAGCTGCAGCGGGCCGGGGCACCAGCGGGTGCTCGCCCCGGGCTCGGACTGCGCGGCGGCCCGTTCGACGGGCGCCGGGGCGGGCGGCGGGCTGGTGGCCAGGGCGCCGACGGCGAGCGCGAGCGGCACCAGGGAGGCGAGCGCCAGCAGCGGGCGCACCGCCTCCCGGTGCGGGAGCAGGCGGGCGCGACGGTTCTCGGTCCCGCTGCGCGGCGGGGCGTCGGTGTGTGCCGGGGCCTCGGCGCGCGTCTCGGCGCGGTCCTGCGGGTTCTCAGCCATACATCGCCTCCACGGAGCGGGAGCGCACGCGCCAGGGGATCGAGACCACGGCGGCCAGGGCGGTCGTCGCGTACAGCAGCAGCTGCCAGAGCAGGCGCAGCGGCTGCTCGCGGTGGACCTCGAGGTCGCCGCTCGCCCCCGCCGGCATGGTGAAGCCCTGTGCCCAGCCGTCCACCTCGACGGGCTCGAGCTCGGCGCCGTCCAGGGTGGCCCGCCACTGGGCGTCGAAGCGCTCGGTGAGGACCACGGTGCGCGCGGCGTCCTCCGCGGGCACCTTCCCCTGCGCGTCGATCACCTCGCTGGCGAGCGGCACGGGGGCCTCCCCTCCGACGACGGCCGCGCGGGGGGCGGCGTCGATCACCCGCCACATGCCGCCGTGGGTGCTCTCGGTGACCTTCTCCAGCTCGGTCGAGGCATCCAGGGTGTCCCTGAGCGCGGACTGCTCGTCCAGGTCCCCGCGCACCACCACGTAGGCGACGGCGAGCTGTGCCGCCGCGGCCCGGCTCTCCTCCTCGGCCGGGGCGGGCGCACCGGAGAGCACGCCCGTGACGGCCTCGCGGAGCGCCGTGGAGGCAGGGTCGCCGTCGACGGGCTCGCCGGCGAGGACGGCGTCGACGTCGCGGGCGTCGGCGAGCGCCGCATGCTGGATCACCGAGTCGCCGCCGTCCACGACGAGGCGGGCCTCGACCGCGCCGTCGGCCTGCTCGCCGAGCACCAGCACCCGCGAACGCGCCTCGGTGCGGCCCTGGTCCGCTGCGGCGGCGGGCACCTCGCCGCCCTCGGCGCGGTCGAGCCGCAGCTGGTCGGGCAGCAGCATGGTCCAGCCGACCACCGAGGCCGCGCAGGCGGTGGCGACGACGATGCCGGCCGCGGCGGTGAGGAGCCGGCGCGCGCGGCCGTCCCGCGCCTCGCGGCGGGCGAGGGCGTCGAAGGTCGCCGCGGCCCCGACGGCCAGGGCCAGGAGGAGGGCGCTGAGCAGCCCGTGGGGCCACGCGGTCGTGAGCTGATCCCCGGCCACCGCGGTCCAGGTCCCGCGGGCGAGGAGCACGGCGAGCACGCCGAGGGCGGCCAGGAGGAGCCCGAAACGCCCCACCCGGCCGGCCGCGCCGGGCAGCAGCGGAGCGGCCAGCGCGGCGAGGGCCACGGGGGCGACCGGCAGCAGCAGGGGCAGCAGCGCGGCGGCCGTGGACCCCACCAGCGGCGTGAGCGCCTGCTCCACGCCCGGGGCGACGGGCCACAGCGCGAGCAGCTGCGCGGTCGAGGCGGTGCCGGGCAGCGGCGGCACCCCGGCGACCGCGAGCACCGTCCCGGGATGGCCGAGGTACGTGGGCAGGAAGGGGGCGTGCAGCGCGAGCGAGGGCAGCAGCACCCACAGCAGCCGGCGGCGCCGGCCCGGGGCGGCGATCCCCACCAGCACCAGGCCCGCCGCGCACAGCACGACGAGAGCGGGCTGCACGGCACCGATGAGGAGCAGGAGCAGTCCCGCCGCGGCCGCTGCGGAGATGCTCGCCTGGGAGACCTTGTGCGGCAGCCCGATCGCGCGGCCCACCGCGAGGGCGAGGAGCGGCAGCAGGATGTGCACCAGCAGCAGCGGCCACGCGCCGGCCGCGAGGGCGGTGAGCAGGGGCGGGGCGAGCGCCCAGACGGTGGCGATCACCAGGCGCGCGCCCACCGCGCGGGTCAGCGCGCCGGAAGCCCACCAGGCGAACAGGGCGCTGAGCGGCACGGCCGCGAACACGAGGATCTCGAGCGGCAGCTGGCCGCCGACGGGCAGATGGCCCAGCAGGCGCACCAGCGCGTCGCCGGGGCCGGCCTCGCCGAGCCCACCGGGGATCCAGCTCGACCACGCGGCCGCCCAGAGGTCGCTGCGGTCCGCGGGCAGGGGGCGCAGCCCGGGGCCGACGAGCTCGCCCCGGCCGAAGAGCCCCCGCAGGGCGAGCAGCCCGAGCACGCCCCCGGCGAGGGCGACCACACCGGTCCACACGATGTGGCGCCCGTAGTCGGCGTCGTCGAGGCCGTGGCGGGTCCCGGCGACCCCCCAGGTGGTGCGGCGGATCTGGCGCTGCCGGTCGTCGTCGGCGAACAGGCGGACCCAGGTGTCGTCGAGCCAGCGCCGCAGCGCATCGGCGCGGGGCACGTAGAGCGGGGCGAGGCGGCCGCGCGGCACCCGTGCCAGGCGGCGTTCGCGCAGCCCGCGGCCGAGCACGCGGCGGGACCGGGGCAGCACGGCCGCGGCGGCGCGCAGCTCCATCAGCGCGAGCCGCGGCGCGGAGGCGGCGATCGCCCCGAGCATGCGCAGGAGCGTCTCGAGGGGCAGGAGCAGCAGGGTCAGCAGCGCGTGCGGGAGCGAACGCTGCTTGAGCAGGACGAGCAGCTGCCCGGTGCGCTGCTCGCGGAGGCGGTCGAGGACGGGCCGGGTCGGTGCGGGATGCAGCACGCGCGCGGCGGATTGCACGGCCACACGCTCTCCCGAGCGCCAGATGCGGCGGCAGAGGTCGATCTCGGCCCAGGGCGCGGGCAGATCGGGATCGAGGCCGCCGATCTCGCGCAGGGTCTGCTCGCGCACGAGCATGCCGGGCAGCGGGACCGCGAGCACGTCGTGGCGCCAGTCGGCCTGCCCCTGATCGATCTCGCCCGGGTCGACACCGGTGATGATGCGTCCGCTGTGGGTGAGGGTCAGCCCCACGTCGACGAGCGCATCGGCGCCCTCGAGGTGCTCGGGTGCGGCGGGCTCGGGGTCGCTGTGCCGGACCCGCTTGGCGCCGACCGCGGCGGTGTTCGGGGAGGCCTCGACGGTCTCCAGCTGGTGGGCGAGCGCGTCCGCCGCGGGAGGGGCGCCGTCGGCGAGGAACCAGAGCCAGGACTCGCCGGCCGCTGCGCTGGTGCCGACGCGCCGGCCGGAGCCTCTGCGCTGCCGGCGCAGGCGCTGCGGGATGCGGGCGAGGTCCTCTGCGCGCTGGGTCCGCTCGCGCTCGACGGCCGCGCTGTCGACGTCGCGGGCGCGGCGGCCTCCCGCGCGGCGGCGCGGCGCGTGCTCGGTCGAGGCGGCCTCGGCCTCGGCGTGCTCGGCCTCGTCGGGACCGTCGGAGCCGTGAGCGGGCTCGACGCCGTCCAGCACCTCGACGGCCTCGGAGGTCGTGTCGTCCTCGGGGCCGTCCGAGAGCGCCTCGAGCGTCTCGCGCACGGCGCCTGCGCGGCTGAGGGAGGCGGAGACCGGCAGGAGCCGGTGGATCCGCTCGGCGGAGAGATCCTCCTCGAGGAGGCCGCGCGCATCCTCGGGCAGATCCGAGGGTGCCACGACCACCACCCGGTCCGGACGGCGGGTCTGCGCGTCCAGCGCCTGCCGGAGGGCGTCGAGGGTCGAACCGGTCGTCGCCCCGCTCAGCAGGACGACCGCGGTGATGTGACGGTCGTTCACCAGGGGTGGATGTCAGACCACCCGGCGCTTGAGCTTGCGACGCTCGCGCTCGGACAGCCCGCCCCAGATGCCGAAGCGCTCATCGTTCTCCAAGGCGTACTCGAGGCATTCGGCGCGCACCTCGCACGAGACGCACACCTTCTTCGCCTCGCGCGTGGAGCCGCCCTTCTCGGGGAAGAACGCCTCCGGATCGGTCTGCGCGCACAGCGCGCGCTCCTGCCAGGTCAGCTCGGCTTCGTCGGAGTCCTGCCCGGCGAGATCGAGCAGGGACAGCTCAGCACGCGCGTCGACGTCGACACGTTCCTCGTCCATGGCCACCACTCCTTCCACTGCTGCGTTGACCACCGAAGGGCCGTCGCGCCCTAAAGTACACCGGTGTAGTTATGGTCCGTCAAGCGCCACCGGCGCGCCGCCTTGCATCTCCTCATCGAATCACAGTCCTGGGAGGCCCTCGTGTCCACCGCTCATCCCCCTGCCCAGGCCGTCCCGCCGCCCGGCCCCGAGCCCTCGACCTCCGGTGATGCGGCCCCGCCCGCCGGCATCGCCGTGCTGCCCGTCACCGGTCTCGGCGAGATCCGCGAGGGCGATGACCTCGCGAAGCTGCTGGCGCGCGCCCTCGCGCCCCTGTCCCCGCAGGACGGCGACGTGCTGTGCGTCTCCACCAAGATCGTCTCCAAGGCGCTGGGGCTGCGCATCGCCGCCGAGGAGCGGGACCGGGCGATCGCCGCAGCGGCCGTGCGCACCGTCGCCCGGCGCCTGCACACCCGCGTGGTGACCTCGGTGGTGCAGATCCCCTCCGGCCCGGTCATGGCCGCGGCCGGGGTGGACTCCTCCAACGCGCCCGACGGTCCGCTGCTGCTGCCCGAGGACCCGGACGCCTGCGCCCGGGACCTGCACCGCGGGATCGCCGCCGAGCTCGGGGTCGAGGTGGGGGTGCTGCTGACCGACACCTCCTCCCGCATCTGGCGGGTGGGAGTGGGGGACATCGCGCTCGGCGCGGCCGGGGTGGCCTCGCTGCAGGATCTGCGCGGAGGGGTCGATGCCGACGGCCGCCCCCTCACCGTCACGGTGCGGAACCTCGCCGACGAGCTCGCAGCGGCGGCGGACCTGGTCAAGGGCAAGGCGAGCGGGGTGCCGGCGGCGCTCGTGCGCGGCGTGCCCGGCGCGACGGCGGGCGAGGTCCCGGCCCGTGAGCTCTCGCGCACCGGGCCCGACGACTGGTTCCGCCGCCCCAGCCTCGAATCGGTGTGGGTCGCGCTGGGCCTCTCCCCCGCCCAGGAACCGGTGGCGCGGATGTCCCCCGAACCGGCCCAGGAGCGGATCGCGCGGGCGCTCGAGGTCGCGGCCGTACCGCGCGACGGGCGGCCCTCCGCGAGGGCGCGGGCCCGCCTGAGCACGGAGGCCGACGGCTCAGCGCATATCGTGGTGGAGACCGTCGACGGTTCCCGGCAGTCGCTGATCGATGCGGCGACCCTCGCCGAGCGGATCCGCACCGCGCTGGGGGCCGAGTCCCTCGGCGCACCGCTGCCCGCCGTCACCGTCGAGATCGCCGACCCCGACCCCCTGGAGGACCTGTCATGAGTGCCGCCGCCCGCCCCGACGCGGAGACCGCCGCGCAGCTCCTCGCCGCCCTCGAGCGGACCGGTCCGCGCCCGGTGCTCGCCTGGTACGGGGAGGCCGGGCGGATCGAGCTGTCCGGCCATGTGCTGGCCAACTGGCTGATCAAGTCGCTCGGGCACCTGCACGACGAGATCGCGCTCGAGCCCGGGGAGACGGTGGTGCTGGACCTGCCGGCGCACTGGAAGCGTCTGGTGCTGGCGCTCGCGGCCTGGGCGCTGGGCGCCGAGGTGACGGTGCTCGTGCGCGACAGCGCGGATCCGCAGGAGGAGCCCACCGTCCCCGCGACCGCCGAGGAGCCGCGCGTGGTGGTCACCGACCGCCCGGGATCGGAGCTCGCCGACACGGCCGACGAGGTGCTCGCGGTCCAGGCCGTCTCCCTCGCGCCGCGCTATGACGGCGAGCTGCCGCCGCTGGTGCACGACTGGCTCACCGAGGTGCGGGGCAGCGCGGACCAGCTCGGCATCGCCCTGCCGGCCTGGGCCGGTCCCGCCCCCGCGGAGCCGACGGGAGCGGCGGCGCAGCCGCCGCGTCTGCTGGTGGACGCCGATGGGCTGCCCGTCCTGCCGCAGGTGCTCGGCGCGCTGCTCGCGGGCGGCGGGATCGTCGGCCCGGCCGACCTCGTCACCGAGCGCCGGGCGCAGGAGGAGGGCGTGACCGGGCGCGCCTGAGCGGCGCCCGGCGCCGTCCTCGTAGTGCCCGGCACTGTCCTCGCACTGCCCGGACCTGTCCTCAGTGCGGGCGTCAGCCGGCGCGGAGCGTCGCGATCGCCTCCGAGGGATCGCCGTCGAAGACCGCCTTCCCCCTGCGCAGGACCACGATCCGGGTGCACAGCTTCTCGAGCATCTCCAGCTCGTGGGAGACCACCACCATGGTGCGTCCCGCCTCCTGCAGCTCGCGGATCCGTTCGAGGCACTTGCGCTGGAACGGCTCGTCGCCCACGGAGAGGATCTCGTCGACCAGGAAGATGTCCGGCTCGGTGTGCACCGCGACCGCGAAGGCCAGCCGCAGGAACATGCCCGAGCTGTAGTACTTCACGTCGGTGTCGATGAACTCCTCGATCTCGCTGAAGGCGACGATGTCCTCGAACTTCTCCTCGATCTGCTCCCGGCTCATGCCGAGGATCGCCCCGTTGAGGTAGACGTTCTCCCGCCCGGAGAGGTCGGGGTGGAAGCCGGCGCCCACCTCGATCAGGCCGGCGACCCGGCCGCGCAGCAGCACCCGTCCCCGGTCGGGGAAGAGCACCCCGGAGATCGTCTTCAGCAGGGTCGACTTGCCCGAGCCGTTGAAGCCGATCAGGCCCACGGTCTCCCCCGCGTGGACGGTGAGGTCCACGTCGTCCAGGGCGAGGAAGGTGTCGGCGAGCTTCTTGCGCTGCAGGGCCGAGAACACCAGCTCCTTGAGCGAGTGGTCATGGCGCAGCGAGAACTGCTTGGTGACGTGCTCGATGCGCACCATCTCGCGGTCGGTGGGGACGGCCGCGGAGTCGGGCACGGCGTCGATCGTGGGGCTCATCGCTCGGCTCCTGTCACAGTTCCTGGGCGAAGCGCCGCTTGGAGCGCTCGAAGAGGACGGTGCCGGCCGCGAAGGTGGCGCCGGCGATCAGCAGTCCCGCCCACCACAGGCCGAAGGGCTCCCCGGGCGCGACCAGCGACAGGTCCGCGGCGACGGCGTCGACCACGGGCGGGGCGAAGCGCCAGAAGGCGACGTGGAACAGCTCGACGACGATGGTCAGCGGGTTCAGCTGGTACAGCCACCACCAGAGCGTCCCGCCGATCGCCTCCTCGACCATCGAGATCCGGTACAGCACCGGGGAGAGCCAGGTGGCGACCATGACGATGAGGTCCACGAAGTTCTCCACGTCGCGGAAGGCGGCGTTCAGCGCCGCGGTGATCATGCCCAGCCCCATCGTGAAGACCACCAGGATCACGATCCCGAGCACGAAGGCGAGGGCGGCGGTGGTCGAGGGCAGCCAGCCGAACAGCAGCGCCCCCACCACGAGCACCAGCAGCTGGGGCACGAAGTGCACCAGCGCCACGATCATGCTCGCCCAGGGGAACAGCTCGCTGGGCAGGTAGATCTTCGAGACCAGCGCCTGGTTCCCGGTGATCGAGCGGGTCGCGTTGCCGAACACCTCGCCGAAGAGGTTCACCACCACGATCCCGCTGAACAGGTACACCGCATAGGCGGGGGTGTCGCGCTGGAGCTGCAGGAACACGCCCAGCGCGATGTAGAAGACGAGGAACTGCACCGCGGGCTTGACGTAGCTCCACAGCATCCCCAGCGCGCTGCCGCGATAGCGCACCCGCAGCTCCTTGCGCACCAGCAGCCGCAGCAGGAAGCGTTCGCGCACTGGGTTCAGCCAGCCCGCGTCCTGCCCCGGCGCGCGCCAGCCCTCGGCCTGCTCCGCCCGCGTGGGCACCCGCGCCGGGCCTCCGGCGCCGCTCACGCCGCGGAGCCTCCGCCGCCGTGCGCCGGGGCCGGATCCTGTGCCGTGTCCTGCACCTGGGCCTGCGCTGTGTCGCTCTCTGCGTCGTCGCTCCCTGCGTCGTGACCGACCCGGTCGCGCTCCCGCACCGGTGCGGGATTCTCCGCGAAGGTCCGCTCCCAGGCGTCGAAGGAGGTGATGCGGGCAGAGGCCTCGCGGTAGCGCTCGCTCAGGGTGCTCCAGCCGCGGTGCAGGGCCACGTGGGCGCTCAGCGCCTCGGCGAGCATCTCGCGCACCTGCCGCGGGTCGCGCTTGTACCAGGAGACCTGGGTGCCCTCCGCGTTGGAGACCAGCGCGCTGTCGTAGGCGGACAGGCGCCACCACTTGGCGTCGAGATGCGCGATCGCGGCCTGCGGGTTCTCCTCGGCGCGCGCTCGGGGCGGCGCGAGCAGCTGCTTGGCGAGGGTCTTCGCCGTCCACACCGGCAGCATCAGACGCCGCGGCTCGGTGAAGGGTCGGCCCTTGCGGGGCGGCTTGTCGACGTGGACCGGCGGGTAGAGATCCGGATCCTTCTTCGCGACGGCGTCGTCGAAGGAGGCGGCCATCGCACGGATCTCGGGCAGCTTCGTGCCGATCGAGGGGTGCAGCGCCTCGGGGCCGGCGAGCACGTCCCGCTGCGCCATGAGGCGACCCGCCTCGGTGTAGTACTGCATCGAGATCAGGTGCTTGATGTCCATGAACTGCGACTCCTTGACCACCCGCCCGCCGCGCTCGTAGGGCGAGTGCAGCAGCGCCGTGATGATCCGGTTGCGCTCATGGAAGTACGCCTGCCATCCCACCAGGTCGTCCTTGTCGACCCAGCTCATGTGCCACACCCCCGCGCCGGGGAGGGACACGGTCGGGTACCCGGCCTTCTTGGCGCGCAGCCCGTACTCGGCGTCGTCCCACTTGATGAACACCGGCAGGCTCAGCCCGATCGCGCGCACCGTCTCGGTGGGGATCAGGCAGCTCCACCAGCCGTTGTAGTCCACATCGGCACGGCGGTGCAGCCACGGGGTGGAGCGCAGCGGGTCCTGGGCGAAGTCGTGCCCCGTCTCCCCGTCGGGGATCGCGACCGCAGGCTGGATGCGCCAGGGGTCGACGACCTCGCCGAAGGTGTGCAGCACGCTGCGGTTGTTGAGGTCGAACATGTGGGCGCCCACGAGGGTGGGCCGGGTCGCGAAGTCCGCGAAGGTGGACATCCGCAGCAGCGACTCGGGCTCGAGGACGATGTCGTCGTCGCAGTTGATGACGTAGGTGGAGGTGCCCGCCGTGGCCGCCTCGTACATGCCGCGGGAGAAGCCTCCGGAGCCGCCGATGTTGCCCTGCTCGATGATCTCCAGCTGCGCGCCGAGGGAGTCCTGCAGCTCGCCGAGCTCCTCGGCGTGATCGCTCAGCCGGTCCGCGCCCTGGTCGATCACGTACATCACGTCGAGCAGGGAGCGCAGATCCGGGTCCTGCGCGATCGTGCGGATGTTCTCCAGGCAGTACGCGACCTTGTTCATCGTGGTCATGGAGAGGGAGAAGGTGCCCTCGGTGCGGGCCAGATGCGCATCCGCCGTCCACTCGGCGCCGAGGATGGTGAGGTCCTCCGCGCCGGCGTAGGCGTCGAACCAGTACCAGCCGCCGTCGCCGAAGGCCGTCAGCGGCAGCTCGAAGACCTGCTCGCCCGCGCCGTGCACGGTGCGGGCCTCCTGGCGCTGCAGGGTGCCGCGGGCGGTGGAGCGCATCACGATCAGCTGGCCGGAGCCGGCGGTGCGGATGGTCAGGCGGAGGGCCCGCACCGGGGTCCACCGCCGCCAGTAGCTGGCCGGGAAGGCGTTGAAGTAGGTGCCGAAGGAGCGCATGGTCTGTGCGGGGATCCGCACGGCGTGCCGTTCGCTGAGCTCGCTGACGTCGACGGGCGCCGGCGTGCTGCGCGGGGCCCGTGCGGTCTCGGCGGTGCTCCGCGCGGCCCGGTCCGCGCCGCCGCCGAGGCCGAAGGCGCTGCCGATCGCGCCGGAGCGGACGTCGGAGGCCTCGATGTACAGCGGCACGATGTCCGGGGAGGACTCGTGCGGCAGGATCAGCCGCTGCAGCAGCCGCTGCGGTGCGCCCTCGACCGGGTCGGCGGCCTCGCGGGTGGTCGCGGGGGCGGGGGTGACGTTCATGGTGCTCCTCGTCGGCGGTCGGCGGATGCCCCGCGGTGCGCGGCGGGGCGGTCGGGTCACGCCCGCAGCAGGTCGGACAGCTTGTTGTCGGCCATGGACAGCGCGGAGCCGATGGCCATGTGCATGTCCAGGTACTGGTAGGTGCCCAGGCGGCCGCCGAACAGGGTGCGCGGCTCGGCGTCGGCGAGCTCGCGATAGGCCAGCAGGCGCTCGCGGTCGTCGCCGGAGTTGATCGGGTAGTACGGCTCGTCGCCGTTCTCGGCGAAGCGGGAGTACTCGCGCTGGATCACGGTGCGATCCTTGGGGTAGTAGTCGCGCTCGGGGTGGAAGTGGCGCGGCTCGATGATGCGGGTGTAGGGGACCTCCGCATCGGCATAGTTCATCACCGACGTGCCCTGGAAGTCGCCGACGTCGAGGTGCTCGGTCTCCAGGTCGATGGTGCGCCAGCCCAGGGAGCCGAGCTCGTAGTCGAAGTAGCGGTCCACCGGGCCGGTGTAGACCACGGGGAGGTTCCCGCGCACGGCCTCCTTGTTCAGCGGCTGCGAGGTGTCGAAGTAGTCGGTGTCCAGGAGCACCTCGATGTTCGGGTGGTCCGCCATCCGCTCCAGCCAGGCGGTGTAGCCCTGCTTGGGCAGGCCCTCGTGGGTGTCGCTGAAGTACCGGTTGTTGTAGGTGTACCGCACCGGCAGGCGCGAGATGATCGAGGCCGGCAGGTTCCTGGGGTCGGTCTGCCACTGCTTGCCGGTGTAGTTCTTGATGAACGCCTCGTACAGCGGGCGGCCGATCAGCGAGATGCCCTTGTCGTTGAGGTTCTCCGGATCCTTGCCCGCGAACTCCCCCGCCTGCTCGGCGATCAGCGCCCGCGCCTCGTCCGGCGTGTAGGCGGCCTGGAAGAACTGGTTGACCGTGCCGAGGTTGATCGGCATCGGGTACACCACGCCCTGATGGGTGGTGTACACGGTGTGCTGGTAGCCGGTGAACTCCGTGAAGCGGTTGACGTAGTCCCACACCCGCGGGTTCGAGGTGTGGAAGAGGTGCGCGCCGTACTTGTGGACCTCGATGCCGGTCTGCTCATCGGCCTCGGAGTAGGCGTTCCCGCCGACATGGGGCCGACGGTCGATGATCGTCACCTTGGCACCGTGCTCGACCGCGGCGCGCTCGGCGACGGTCAGTCCGAACAATCCGGAGCCGACGATGAGGAGATCAGGAGTCGACACAGGGGGTCCTTTCGAAGCATGCGGAGGGTCCGCCGGGGACCCGGTCACAGTAGCGGAGCCAGGTGAACGGAAGGTTTCCTATCCCTGGTCCGGGCCGCGGTGTGGCCCTCCTCATGCCGCTCCCGCGCTCCTGTCGCTGCGCTCGACGAATCGGCGGTAGCCGATGCGGCGTGCCCAGCCGGGGGCGAAGCGGTAGGTGGCCCGCACGGCGAGGTTGCGGAGGAAGCCGCCCGGGGTGGTGACCCGGTCCAGCAGCATCCTGCGCTGCAGGCGGACGTCGCTGGAGAACAGCCGCCACCCGCCGCGCCGGGCGAACAGCGCCTCGTCGACGCGGTAGTCGACGAGCACCTCGGGCAGGTTCCCCATCCGGGCGCCGCCGAGCATCATCCGCTCCCACAGCCAGTAGTCCTCGAGCAGGTCGAGGTCCCGGTAGCCGCCCACGGCGAGCGCCACCGAGCGCCGCAGCACCACGCTGGGGTGGTGGAAGGGGCTGTGGTGGGGCAGGTAGCGCACGATCTCCTCATGCGTGAGCGGCCGGGTGCGCAGAGGGCCGGTTCCGGGCGCGACCCGGTCGCTGAACTCGCGCATCGAGGAGCCCAGCAGATCCAGGCCCTCCGCGTCCATCCGCGGGATCTGCAGGGCGAAGCGCTCGGGGCGGCAGATGTCGTCCGCGTCCGCGCGCGCGATGAGATCGTGCGGGCTGGATTCCAGGCCGTCCTGCAGGGCGGAGGCGACGCCGCGGTGGGCATCGTGGCGCAGCACCCGGGCGGGGCCGTACGCGCCGGCCTCCACCTGCTCCACGACCGTCTCGAGCTCCGCGGGGAGCGGGCCGTCGATGGTGAGGATCAGCAGGTCCGGCGGGAGCTGCTGATCCAGGGTCGCCGTGCGCAGCGCGAGCTCGAGCCGGTCGGGACGGTCCCCGCGCCACAGCGGCATGAGCACCGTGAACGGGGGTGCCTGCGCGCGGGAGGGGCCCTGGCGCGTCACCGGCCGGCCGCCCGTTCGATCGCCCGGACGTCCGCGGCGGCCTCGCCGTCGGCCGCGAGCACCGTCGGCGAGGGGCGCGGTCCGCGGCGCAGCGCCGCGAGCAGGCCCCGCAGCCCGATGCCGAACAGGTCGCGGTGACGCAGCAGGAGCAGCAGCCAGCCCACGGCGGTGCGGCCGCCGTGCAGGAGCTTCTCCGCCGGGGAGAAGGAGGTGGTGCGCAGCAGGGCCCAGAGCCGGTTGCGCACGTCGTAGTAGAAGCGGCCGCCGGGGCCGGACTGGGCGTTGCCGAAGAGGGCGGTGCGGTGCTCGACGATCGAGCCGGGCACCTGGAGCCCGCGCCCGTGGCGCAGCAGACGGCCGGTGTGCTCGAAGTCGTCGGACCAGATGAAGTAGTCGGCGTACGGCAGGCCGAGCCGGCGCACGTCCTGGCCGTTCAGCAGCGCCGAGACGTAGCTGGCGGTGCGGATGGGGCGCCCGCCCGCCTGGGCCGCGTCGCGCTTCTCCTGGGCGCTCGCGCCGAGCCGGGTGCGCTGGGTGTTCATGGGATGGTCCCGCCCGTCGGTCCACACCGCGCGGGAGCTGAGCACGCTGAGCCGCACCGGGGAGGCCTCGAGGGCGCTCAGCAGGGCGTGCAGGGCGCCGGGCCGGGGGACGGTGTCGTCGTCCATCACCCAGACCCAGTCCGCGTCATGGCGCACGAGGGCGCGGGCGATACCGGCCGCGAAGCCTCCGGCCCCGCCGACGTTGCGGCGCAGGTGCACGACGTCCGCGCCGAGCGGGTGCTCGTCGGCGACCGTGCCGCTCGCGTCGGTCGAGGAGTTGTCGATGACGACCACGGCGTCCGGTCGCCGCTCCTGCGCGGCGAGCGCGTCGAGGCACTCGCGCAGCAGGGCCTCGCGGTTGTAGGTCACCACCACGGCCACCACCCGGGCGGCGAGCGCCTCGGGGTGAGCGGTGTCGGTCGACGGCGTCCGGTCGCCGGTGGGTGCGGGATGTGTCACTGCGCCTCCTGCTGCTGATCGGTGCCGCCCGGGCGGCGCTTCCACAGTGTACGGAGCCGCGCGCGGGAGGGCCCACCGGCCCGATGGTCGCCGTGTGAAGGTTCTCGGGAGGTTCCCCGAATGCCGTCCGATGTGCCGTGCCGCGCCGCCGCGGGCGCAGCGGGGCCGCTACTCTGGCGAGCGCCGCCTGCGCCGCCTGCGCCGCAGGGGCCCCGGCCCCCGTCCCCGCGCAGTCACGTCCGAGCACCGAAGTCCGAGCACCCACTTCCGCGCGCCGCTGCATGTCGATCCGCGCCGGGAAGGAGACAGCCGTGAGCGATCAGCCGCCGCCCCGCTCCCCGCGCGCCGGAGGGCCCCGCCGGCCTCGCGGCCACCGTGCCCGTGCTGGCGGCAGCGCACGCCCGCTGCCCCGGGCCGTCCGGCGCGGCGCCCCCTCCCCCGAGCAGGGCCCGACGCCCACGCGGCCGCTCCCGCGCACCGCGTCCCCCGGGCCCGGCGACGCCCGGCCTGTCGGGGCCCGCCCGTTCGATGACCGCGATCCGCGTGCCGGGGCACCTGCTCATCTTGCTCCCGGGGATCCCGCTGCCGCGCACGGCCCCGTCCCCGGCGACGGGGGCGGCCCTCCTCCCGGCACCGCCCCGCCGCGCCGGTCCCGCCGCGCCTCCCGGATCCCCCGTCCCGTCCGGCTCGGGGCGACCCTGCTCGTGCTGGTGCTGCTGATCGTGGTGGGCTGGGGCGCCGGTCTGCTGCTGTGGTCCAACAGCCGCATCGAGCACGTCGACGCGCTCTCCGGCGCGGCGAACACCCCGGGGACCACCTATCTCATCGCCGGGTCCGACAGCCGGGGCGGGGAGTCGGTCTCCGACGACGGCACCGCGGGTGCCCGCACCGACACGATCATGCTGCTGCACAAGGCCCCGGGCGGGAACAGCTACCTGGTCTCCCTGCCGCGGGACACCCTCGTGGACATCCCCGGGCACGGCGGGTACAAGCTCAACGCCGCCTACTCCTTCGGCGGGGCGCCGCTGCTGGTGGAGACCGTCGAGGACTTCACGGGGCTGACCGTGGACCACTACGTGGAGATCGGCTTCGACGGGGTCTCGCAGGTGGTGGACTCGGTGGGACACGTGAACCTGTGCATCGACCAGGACGTCGACGACGAGCGCTCCGGTCTGGTGATGAGCGAGGGCTGCCATGACGTGGGCGGCGAGCAGGCGCTCGCCTTCGTGCGCGCCCGCTACTTCGACCCCACCGCCGACATCGGCCGGCAGGAGCGCCAGCAGCAGTTCATCTCCGCCCTGATGGACCGGGCGACCTCCCCCTCGGTGATGCTCAACCCCGCCACGCAGGTGCGCATGGCCGGGGCGGGCTCGGACGCGCTGACCGCCTCCGAGGGCACGGGCATCATCGATGTGGGCCGGATGGCGCTCACCGCGCGCAGCGCGATGAACAGCGGCGGGACGCTCTCCATCCCGATCGAGGACCCGCAGTACCCGACCCGGCACTCCGGGGTCGCGGTCCTCACCGATGACGAGGACATCGCGGCGTTCTTCGGCGCGATCGGCGACGGCACGGCCGAGCTCCCCGAGGGGTGATCGGGGCGCTCAGCGGAAGAGCATGTCGATGACGATGTTCACCGAGTTGAGGACGGACTGCCCCTTGGAGCGGGAGTAATCGGTGTAGAGGATGTGCACCGGGTGCTCGGCGACCGTGAACCGGTGCCGGCCGATCTCCTCGACGATCTCGGAGGCGTGGGCCATCCGGTTCTGCTCGATGGCGATCTTCTCGCACGCCTCCCGGCCCAGCACCCGCAGCCCGTTGTGGGCGTCGGTGAGCTTCACCCCGGTGGTGAGGTTCGTGTACCAGACGGCGCCGCGCAGCACGACGCGCTTGAGCAGGCCGGGCTTCGTGCGGCTGTCGAGGAAGCGGGAGCCGAGCACGATGTCCACGTCCTCGTTCTCGCGCTGCGCGATCATCGCGGCGGCGTCGTCGACCTGGTGCTGCCCGTCGGAGTCGAAGGTCACCACCTGGCGCATCTGCGGGTCGCGCAGCGCGTAGTCGATCCCCGTCTTCAGCGCCGCGCCCTGGCCCATGTTGTAGGGGTGGCGCACCACGGCGGCGCCGGCCTCGGCGGCGATCCGGCCGGAGTCGTCCAGGCTGCCGTCGTCCACGCAGACCACCAGCGGGTAGCGGGTGCGCAGGTCGCGGATCACCTCGCCGACGACCTCGCCCTCGTTGAACAGCGGGACCACGAACCAGGTGTTCTCGGCGCCCGGGGAGACGGGGGCACCGTGCTCCTCGGGCGCAGCATCGGACGTGCTCAAGGGCTCTCCTTCGGAACTGCGGGGTCGCCGCGCAGGCGTGTGATCAGCGACGGGATGCGGCGCGGGATGCAGGGTCGTCGACGGCCGATGAGGATACCCTGTCATGGTGGGCCGCCCCTGGTGGTCATCGACGCGCACGCGGCACCCGCGAGGTGCCCCACGAGGAGGATCACTGTGAAGACTGCTGTTGTCGCCCTGGGGAAGATCGGCCTCCCGCTCGCGGTGCAGTTCGCCGACGCCGGCCACGAGGTGGTCGGGGTGGATGTGAACGCCCGTCAGGTGGAGCTGATCAACGCCGCGACCGAGCCGTTCCCGGGTGAGGCGCACCTGCAGGAGAAGCTCTCGGAGCTGGTGCCCGCGGGCCGGCTGCGCGCGACCACGGACTACGCCGAGGCGATCCCCGGCGCGGACGCGGTGGTGATCGTGGTGCCGCTGTTCGTGGACGATGCGAGCTGGGAACCGGATTTCGCGTGGATGGACGCCGCGACCCGCTCGCTGGCCGAGCACCTCACCCCCGGCACCCTGGTCTCCTACGAGACCACCCTGCCGGTGGGCACGCTGCGCACCCGCTTCGTGCCGATGATCCAGGAGATCTCCGGGCTGACGGAGTCGGAGGACTTCTTCGCGGTGTTCTCCCCCGAGCGGGTCCTCACCGGGCGCGTGTTCGAGGACCTGCGCAAGTACCCCAAGCTGATCGGTGCGATCTCCGAGGCGGGCGCGCAGCGGGCCCGCGAGTTCTACGAGTCCGCGCTCAGCTTCGACGAGCGCCCCGACCTGGCGCGCCCCAACGGGGTGTGGGACCTGGGCTCCCCCGAGGCCAGCGAGCTCGCGAAGCTCGCCGAGACCACCTACCGCGATGTGAACATCGCGCTGGCGAACGAGTTCGCGCTGTTCGCCCAGGATCACGGGATCGACGTGTACAAGGTGATCGAGGCGAGCAACTCGCAGCCCTACTCCCACATCCACCAGCCGGGCATCGCCGTGGGCGGGCATTGCATCCCCGTCTACCCGCGGCTGTACCTGTCCACCGACCCCTCCGCCACGACGGTCCGCACCGCCCGCACGCTGAACGCCTCGGTCCCCGAGCGCCTCGTGGAGCGGGCCGCGAACCTGCTCGGCTCCCTGCAGGGGCTGAAGGCCGTGGTGCTCGGCGCCTCCTACCGGGCCGGGGTGAAGGAGACCGCGTTCTCCGGCGTGTTCCCCGTCGTGGACGCGCTGCGCGAGCGCGGCGCCGAGGTCGCGGTGCACGACACCTTCTACGACGACGAGGAGCTGGCCGGGTTCGGCTGGGCTCCGTACCACGTGGGCGAGGCCGCGGACCTGGTGATCGTGCAGACCAACCATCCCGAGTACGCCGCGCTGCGCTCCGCCGACGTCCCCGGCGCGAAGCTGATCGTCGACGGCCGCAACATCACCACGGCCGAGAACTGGCAGGGCACGCCCCGACTCGTCCTCGGCGACGGCTCCGCCTCCACCCACCAGCAGCCGCAGGAGGGCTGACCCGATGGGCGAGCAGGAGCTGATCCTCGGACTGGGCCCCACGCTGGTGGGCAACCGCACCTTCATCGTCCAGCTGCTGCTGGTGCTGGGGATCGTGGTGATCGTCGCGTGGCTCTTCGTCAAGCGCGGCGCGAAGCAGCTCGCGGTGCGGCGCCTGCTGATCATCGCCTTCGCCGTGTTCGCGGTGGCGGCGGTGCTGTTCCCCGGCATGCTCACGCGGGCCGCGAACCTCGTCGGCGTGGGGCGCGGCGCCGATCTGCTGCTGTACGCCACGGTGCTGGTGCTGCTGGGCTTCCTCGCGCTGCAGGAGGCGCGGACCAAGGCGGCGGAGAAGCGCACGACGTATCTCGCGCGGCGGCTCGCGCTCGACGAGGCGGAGCAGCCGGCGCAGTTCCGGGAGCACGCGCTCGGCCCACGCTCCGACGGATGACCTCGGGTCAGCGGACCTACCTCCCCTATCTCGACGTCACCCGGATCCTCGCCGTCCTCGGCGTGGTCGCGATCCATGTCGTCTCCGGGGGCGTCGCCGACGGCGAGGTGGGGATCGCGGTGACCGCCCTGGACATGGCGTTGAAGGTCGCGGTGCCGATCTTCTTCATGATGTCCGGGGCGCTGAGCCTCGATCCGGCGGCCCATCGGCACGGCCCGGGGCATTTCCTGCGCCGCCGTGCCCGCCGCATCGTCCCGGCGCTCGTGGTCTGGTCGGCCTTCTACCTGATCGTCATCGAAGGGTTCGTCTCCGGGAACCCGGTGGGCTCGCTCACCGAGCTGATGGACCTGCTCGTGCGCGGCAAGACCTACACGCACCTGTACTTCCTCTTCGCGATCGCCGGCCTGTACCTCCTCAGCCCGGTGCTCGCGGCCTTCCTCGAGCAGGATGAGCGGCGCCGTGCCTGGATCGTGGGCCTGGCCGCCTCGGGCTGGACCGTCGCGGTGATCAGCGTGGGGCAGGCCGGAGGGTTCGCGGAGGATTCCACCCCGCCGGTCGCCGCCGGGAGCCTCACCTTCTTCCTGCTCTACGCCGGCTATTTCGTGCTCGGCCGCGCCCTGGTCCTCACCCCGCTGCCCCGCTGGTGCGGGGTCGTGGGCCTGGCCACGGTGCCCGGCTTCGTGGCCCTGGTGACCTGGCTGTACATCGCGCAGCCCGGAGGGCCGGGCGGGCCCGGCCCCGTCTCGGCGTGGGTCCGCGCCTTCTCCCCCGTCTACGGCTCGCTGCCGATCGTCGTGTACTCGGTGGTGCTGATGGCGGCCGTCTCGAGCCTGTTCGCCTCGTGGCGGGTGCCCGAGCGGGCGGTGCGGCCGCTGCGCACCCTGGGCACGGCGACCTTCGGAATCTTCCTCGTGCATTTCGCGGTGATCGTGGTGCTGCGCGAGGCTCTGCCCGCCCTGGCGCCCTACGAGACCGTCCCGATGGCGATCACCTGGGTGCTCACCGTGCTCGTCTCGGCGCTCATCGCCCTGATCGGGCAGCGGGTCCCCGGGCTGCGGCTGGTGTTCTGAGCGTCGCCGCGGCAGATACCCTGGCCTCGCCCATCCCGGCCGTCCCGGCGCGGTGCGGACGCCGCCGCGCGGTGCCCCGCCGTGCTCGTCCCGCCCGTCCGAGCTCCTGGAGGAGGACCTCCGTGCCCCTGTCCCCCGCTGCCGTGCACGGCTGCACGATCCTGCCCGCGCGCGCATGATCGACGCGCTCTGGTTCCTCTGGGCCGCGGCCTGCGCCCTGCTCCTGGCCTATCTGCCCGGCCTGGCCCTCGCGCGGTTGCTCGGGATCGGCACGCGCACAGCGGCGGCGGTCGCGCCGGCGATCTCGGCCGGCCTCTTCGGCGGCGGCGCCATCGTCGCCGGTCTTCTCGAGGTCCGCTGGAACCTGCTCGCAGCGCTGCTGACGACGGTGGCCGGCTGCCTGCTCGCGCTCGGGCCGAGACTGCTGCTCGGCGCGCTCCACCGCGCCTCCCGGCGGCGCACCGGGCGCAGCGCCCCGCCTCCTCCCGGCCCCGCCGGCCCCCTGCCCGCACTGCTGCCCTCCCCGCGGGCCGCGCTGGCGGTGCTCGTGCCCGCCCTCGCCCTCGCCATCGCGCCGATCCTGCTCTCCTTCGGCTCCCCCGGACAGCCGCTGCAGCGCTGGGATGCGCTGTTCCACCTCAGCGCGCTGCGGTGGATCCGGGAGACGGGCTTCGCCACCACGCTGCGCTTCTCGGCCCTGTCCACCACGGACGGCTCGGGCGGGGTCTACCCGGCCGCGTTCCATGACCTCGCCGCGCTCGTGCCCCTGGCCCCGGTGCCGATCGTGCTCAACGCCGCGACGCTCGCCCTCGCGGTCGTGCCGTGGATCCACGGCACGATGTTCCTCACCCGCGCGCTGTGGCCGCGCCTGTCCTGGGCGCCGCTGGCCGCCGGTGCTGCGGCCGCGATCGCGCCGGCCGCCCCCCTGAACGAGTGGATCCATCTGGCCGCCATCCCGAACCTCGTCGCCTCGGCGTTCCTGCCGGGGGTGCTCGGGGTGGTCGTCCTCGGGTTCCGGGCCCTGCGCCTGCGCCTCCACGACGGCTCCGGGCCGCACCGCGCCGCTCCTCCCGGCACCGCCGTCGCCCCGCTGGTGCTCGCCGCCGCGGTGGGCGCGGCCGGGCTCGGGCTGATGCACCCCAACGTGTTCATCGCGATGTGCCTCCTGGTCGCGGCGGCCACCGCGGTCGCCGTGCTCGAGCAGCGCAGGCGCAGGCCGCGCCTGTCCCGCGCCAGCGCGCTGGTGCTGCTGCTTGCCGTGCTGCCCGTCGGCGTGATCGCCGTGCTCCCCGCCGCCGGGGTGGCGGGCGACTTCGTGGGCGGGCTGGCGATCTCGCCGCCGCGTGCGCTCGGCGAGCTCGTCTCCGGTCTGCTCACGGTGTGGCCCATGGCGACCGGGCCGCTGCTGTGGCTGCTGGGGTACATCGGGATCTGGGCGCAGCTGCGCCGCGGCCACGTCATGCTGCCGGTGGTGCTGCTGGTGCCGCTGGTGCTCTACATGGACGCCGCGATCGACTCCCCGCTGCGTCTCTCGGCCCTGTGGTACAGCGGTCAGGACCGCATCTCGATGCTGCTCACGCTCGTCGCGTGCCTGCTGGTGGTGCCGGGCCTGGCGCATCTCGAGCGCCTGACGCGCCGCACGGAGCCCCCCACCCGGCGCCTGCTGCGGCTGCTCGGCCTGGGCGTGTGCGTGGTCGTCGCCGCTGCCACGATCGGGCCGCGCCTGGAGTACGCCGAGCGCAACCTGGATCTGGACCGCACCGACCGCCCCCGCTACGTCGACAGCGCCGAGCTCGAGATGCTGCAGGAGGTCTCGGCGCAGATGGACACCGACAAGCTGCTGCTGGCCAGCCCCTTCTCGGGCGGAGCCCATCTCTACGGGATGACCGGTCAGAAGGTGCGCTTCCCCGCGGCGGGCATGAGCCCGAACCCGGAGGACAGCGCCCGGATGGACGACGTCCTGGCCGCGCCCGAGGATCCCGCGGCCTGCCGCCGGCTGCTCGAGGCGGACATCGGCTACGTCTACGCGGACCGGCGCCCGTACAACGTCGGCGGCGAGTTCACGCGGCTGGATCAGGCGAGCCCGGAGCTGGGGCGGGTCATCGGCAGCACCGACCATTCGATGATGATCGAGATCGACTGCGCGACCGAGTAGCGGGCGGTGCCGGCGCGGCCCGCCGTGGGCGGGGTGCGGCGGTGGTCAGAAGAGCGGGGCGAGCGCGGTGACGGCGCGGTCGCCCGCGGCGTCCAGGCTCGCGTCCTGCTCGGTCCACGCCCGCAGGTGCTCCGGCGAGGGCGTGTCCTCGCCGCACAGCGCGGCACGCATCGCCGCGGCGACCTCCTCGACCTCGTAGGGCACCGACCAGCCCAGCTGGTTCTCCTCCACCAGGCGGTTGCCGTACCCGTCGCCGCTCTGGATGACGGGCGTGCCGCAGGCGGTGGCGGCGAACATCTTGGTGGCCACGGCGAAGTCGTAGCCCTGGCCGGGGGCGACCGAGGACAGCGCCGCCACGGCGCCGCGGATGTAGCGGGCGACCTCCGGGGCGGGCAGGCGGCGGCGGAACTCGACCCCGTCCAGGCCGCGGTCGCGGGCCCGCTGCGCGAGCTCGTCGCGGTGCGCGCCCTCGGAGAAGAACAGCAGCCGCAGGCCCGGATGCTCGGCGAGCACGCGCTCGTAGGCGTCCAGGAAGATGCCCGCGCCGTGCCATTCGGAGACGGTGCCCGTGTACACGAGGTAGGGGCCGGGCTCCTCGGCGAGGGGCCCCTCGGGGGTGAAGTCGGCGATGTTGATGCCGTTGCCGACGACGGCCACCGAGGGGCGCGGTCCGATCAGCTCGATGATCCTGTCGTGCACCCCCTGCGAGGTGGCGAGGATCGTCGTCGCACGGCGCCAGACGAGCGTCTCCATACAGCGCACGGCCTTGCGGACGATCCACGGCACGCCGGCGACGGTGCCGGTGGCATCCGCCCAGACGTCCGCGGCGAAGTAGGCGTAGGGCACCCGGCGGAGCGCGCACGCGACCATGACGGCCAGGCCCGTGGTGGGCGGCGGTTCGGAGATCACGCCGGCGAGGTCGCGCTGCAGCAGCAGGCGGGCGATGAGCGGGATGTCGTAGCTGAGGTAGGAGACGTAGCCCTTGACGTGTCCCTGGCGGTCCCGCTTGACCGGCCAGCGCGAGACGTCCCGGACGGTGTCCCGATGTCCCTCGGCCTCCGGGGCCCGGGTGGTCATCACCCGCACCCGGTGGCCCGCCCGCTCCATCGCCCGCACCAGCGCCTCGTTGCGCGAGGCGGCGGGCGTCGGCTCGGGGGCGAACAGCCGCGTCGCGACGACGTACGTTCCATGGGTGCGACGGGGGTGCTTCGCCACGCAGGGACCCTCCATCTTCTTCATAGGCTCAGGTCAGGACCGGTTCACAGTAGCACCGGCGCGCTCGGCGCCCGGCGCGGTGTCAGGCCCGCTCGCGCAGGGCGTCGATGCTGCGCAGGGACGCTGTGCCGTCGCCGTAGTGGGCGGGGCGCTCGGCGGTGGGACGGGGCCGGGAGACGGCCGCGGTGAGCTCGGCGGGGTCGACCACGAGGCGGTTCCAGCCGTTCTCGAGCGTCTCGACCCACTCGGTCTCGGTGCGCACCGTCGAGCAGGGGGTGCCCAGCAGGTACGCCTCCTTCTGCAGGCCGCCGGAATCGGTGACCACCGCGCGCGCATGCTGCACGGCGCCCACGAGCTCGGGGTAGGCGACGGGCTCGCCGACGTGCACGGCACCGCCGGCCAGCTCGATGCCGGCCTCGCGGGCTTTGGCGACCAGGCGGGGGTGGGCGAACAGGGCCAGCGGGATCTCCAGCGCCTGCAGCGCGTCGACGATCGCGCGCAGACGCTGCGGGTCGTCGGTGTTGTCGGCGCGGTGGATGGTGGCGACGGCGTAGTCGCCGTCGGGGTCGATGCCCGCGGGCAGGGTGACGGGGGTGTCCTGCACGGCGCCGGCCACGCGCAGGCACACATCGGTCATCACGTCGCCGGTGACCACGGTGCGCTCGGCGAGCCCCTCGGCGGCGAGGTGCTCGCGCGCCACCTCGGTGGGGGCCAGCAGCAGATCGGCGGCGTGATCGGTGAGGACCCGGTTGTGCTCCTCGGGCATGCGGCGGTTGAAGGAGCGCAGCCCGGCTTCGAGGTGGGCGACCTTGAGGTGCATCTTCACCGCGGAGAGGGTGCCGGCGAGGGTGGAGTTGGTGTCGCCGTAGACGAGTGTCCAGTCGGGCTGGTGCTCCTCGAGCACCTCGTCCATCCCGCTCAGCATCGCGCCGGTCTGGCGGCCGTGGGAGCCGGAGCCGACGGCGAGGTTCACGTCCGGCGCGGGGATCCGCAGGTCGGCGAAGAACACGTCGCTCATCGCGGCGTCGTAGTGCTGGCCGGTGTGGACGATGATGTGCTCGACGTCCTCCCGCTGCGCGGCCGCGTCGGCGATCGCGGCGAGCTTGACGAACTGCGGGCGCGCGCCCACCACGGACAGGATCTTCATGCGGGCCTTCTCCTCGGATGAACGGTCGCGACCCCCGCAGTGTACGGACAAGCGGACCCTCGCCGGGGCATGGCCGGCCGCCTCCCCGGCCGGTCCGCCCCCGGGCTCGCGTGCTCCTATACTGAGCGCCGTGCCTCGACCGTCGCTCCTCGTGATCAGCCTCTCCCCCATCCACCGTGACGCGCGGGTGCTCCGGCAGCTCTCCGTCGTCGCCGAGTTCGGGCACGTCACCACCGTCGGCTACGGGCCGGCGCCGGAGGGCGCCGATGAGCACCTCCAGGTGCCGGACGGGCTGAGCACCCTCCCGCAGAGCCCGCTCGGGATCGCGAAGCTCGGCCTGCGCCGGCTGCGCGCCGCGGAGCTCGAGGCGCCGGCGATCCGCTGGGTGCTCACCGCCCTCGCAGGCCGACGGTTCGACGTGGTGGTCGCCAACGAGGCGCGGATCCTCGCCCTCGCGGACCGCATCGCCGACGGCGCGCCGGTGTGGGCCGACATGCACGAGTGGGCGCCCGAGGAGCGCACCCACGTGCTCTCCTGGCGGCTGCTGGTCGCGCCGCTGATGGACCACCTGTGCCGCACCTATCTCCCCCGCGCCGCGGCCGTCACCACGGTGGGCGACCGGATCGGGGAGCTGTACCGCTCCCGCTACGGCGTCACCGCGCGCACGATGCGCAACTCCTCCCCCTTCCGCGACCTGCCCGTGGGCGAGGTCGGGGACGAAGCGGTGCGCCTGGTGCATTCGGGGGCCGCGGTCCCCGGGCGGAACCTCGAGCTGACCATCGACGTGGTCGGTGCGCTGCCCGAGCGCTTCACCCTCGACCTCTACCTCGTGCCCGCGGGCGACGGCGGCCGCTACCTGCGCAGCCTCACCGAGCGCGCCCCGGCCGACGGCCGGGTCCGCTTCCTGGACCCGGTGCCGCCGATGGCGCTGCCGGACACCCTCAACGCCTACGACCTCGGCGTGTTCTGGCTCCCCCCGGTGCACACCAACGGGCGCCTCACGCTGCCCAACAAGTACTTCGACTACGTGCAGGCCCGTCTCGGGATCGCCGTCGGCCCCTCCCCGGAGATGGCCGATCTCACCGCACGGCACGGCCTCGGCGTGGTCGCGGAGGACTTCCGCCCGGAGACCATCGTCTCCTCGCTGCGCGATGTCACGGCGGAGGACATCCGCGGCTGGAAGCAGCACGCGGACGAGGCCGCGCACGCCCTCTCCTTCGAGTCCGATGCGCAGGTGGCCCGCGACATCCTGGGGGCGCTCACCGCCCGGTGACGGTGCCGCCGCGCCAGTCCTCCTGCCACCAGTCCTCGCGCGGGTCGATCTCTCCGCACGCGTCGACCCGCCAGAGGGTCGCGCCGTCCGCGGAGGCGATCGGGGTGAAGCCCTCGGAGGTGTCGACGTCGTAGAGGCCCGGCAGGCCGATCTCGCGCGACTCGCCCTCGTACTGCACCGGCTCGTCCTCGTAGTAGTACCCGATCCCGTAGTGGCGCAGCACCGTGCAGACCCGGACGTCCTCGTGGATGTCCGCGAAATGCTCGGCGAGGAAGGTGCCGTCGCGGTCCAGGGAGCGGGTGGTGAACTGGGTGAAGACGGAGTCCACGTCCCCGAGGACGGGCGCGTACCCGATCCCGCTGAGCGGGTCGCCGAGGACCACCGAGCCCTCCGGCACGAGCTCGTCGAGCTCCTCGAGCAGCTCGAGCTCCTGCGGGGAGGAGATGATCCGCTCCTGGCCGATCGCGGGAGCCGCGGGGGCGTAGGCCGCCCGCCACGACAGGAACCCGCCGAGCGCGAGATGCACGACGAGCACCGCTGCCACCAGCCCTCGTGCCGCACGGTGACCGGCCAGCGGCCGCACGCGCTCGAGCGCGGCCGGCCATCTCACCGCCGGCTCCGCCCCGCCGTGTGCCGGGCTCGGCGTCCACGCCATCGACAGCGCCATCGACAGCAGCAGCGCGAGGAACACCACCTGGATCGCGAACAGGCGATAGGCATCCGCGTACCAGATCCCGGCGATGCTCGACAGGCCCGGCAGGGGGAAGTAGACGCCGAGGACGAGCAGGGTCTGCATCGCCCAGGCCGCGAGCACCCAGCGCGAGCGGCGGCTGCGGATCGCGAACGCCACGGCCACCGCGAACACGCTCCCGTAGAACAGCAGCAGCGCGCAGAGCACCAGCGGGTTCGGCGTGGTCGACCACAGCACCAGCGTGCTGGTCAGGCGCGGGAGGAATGCGGTCCACGTCCCGGTCACGGGCCGGGACATGGAGGCCTGCACCTGCGGGTGGGACAGCACCACGACGAGGACCACGGCGCCGAGAGCGGCCATGAGCAGCGCCGCCGCGAGGAACCGCGACCGGGGCCAGACCCGCCACAGCCGGCGCACCAGGCGGAACACCACCACCGCGATGCCCGGAGCACAGACCCACAGCAGGGTGAACAGGAGCGTGGGATGGGACAGCACCATCCCCGCGATCCCGGCGAGGAGCACCAGCACGCTGCCGAGGTAGCGCACCCAGTTGCGGGCCAGACGCCCGCGGGAGGCGTCGATGATCACGGCGATCATCACCGCCAGCACGCCGGGGAGCAGCGCGAGCGCCAGCGCGTTGGGCCAGAACCCCTTGCCCGCGGTCATGTAGTCGGGGAAGGCCGCGAAGCCGGCGGCCACGAGCGGAGCGAGCAGCATCATCTCCCGGCGCCGCGGGAAGGCCTCGGCCCCCAGGCAGGTGATCCCCACCAAGAACACCACAGGGGTGACCAGGAGGGCCAGCACGTGCGCGACCTGGAGCGTGGTCCCCGGGCCGGCGACCAGGGCGGCGAGCGCGTGCCAGACCGCAGGGTAGGTCGTCTCCAGCACCCGCAGGCCGTGGTTCCAGTCCATCGCCCCGAACATCGAGGCGTTCCCGGTGGACATCACGGCGTGGATGCCGTTGTAGTGGAACATCGGGTCCGTCAGCGCGCTGGGGAACCCGGGATCCACCACCACCAGCACCGGGATCCAGTGCAGCAGCACCGCCACGAGCACGGCGCCCGCGATCGCGAGGTGCTGCGCCGTGCTCCCCCGGGGACCGGCGACCTCCCCGCCGAGGGGGCGGCGATCCGTCCCCCACCGGTGCAGCAGCCACCGGTAGGCCAGGACCAGCAGGCAGGCGGCGGCGACCACGGCGAGGAAGGACAGGCGGCCCCACCGCACCCCGAGCAGATCGAGAGCGATCCCGCCGACGCCCACGAGACCGCAGGTGATGGCGGGGGCGAGGCCGATCGCGAGGTTCCTGCGCACCCGGGCGAGCGCCAGGACGAGGAGTCCGGGCAGGTACAGGAGCCCGAGCAGGGCCAGCAGCAGCGGTGCGGTGCCGATCCAGGCCTGCAGATGCTCCATGCACCGACCTCTCGTCGTGGGGGCGCCGCAGGCGGTGCCCTAGGATCGTGTCGTACCGGTCGCCAGACTATGCGGAGGGCTCTTCCTCCCGACAGCGGCGGCCTCCCGCAGATCGCACTGATGCCGCCTCGTTATCGTGCGCGTGAGCGGCACCACTGGACCCCCGAACGGTTCGACGGAGGAAGGCCCGTGTCCCAGCCAGACTATTCCAGCGTCCTCCACCTCAGCGATCCCGCGTTCACCGCGACGCTGCTGCGCCGTGCCGCGGCGGAGACCGGCCGCCGGTGGGAGGTGCTGCCCCTGGCCACCGCCCCCGCGCCCACGAGCGCCTCCGCCCTCGCGGTCAAGGCGGTGCGCGGTCTGCGCTGGGAGGCCCGTCTGGCCGGGGCCCGGGCGCGGGCCCGCCGCGTGCACGTGCACAGCGTGCTGGCGCGCCGTCACGCCGGGTGGGCCTTCGGGCGCCGCTTCGCCCTGCATCTGCACGGCACCGACATCCGCACGAACCAGTACCTCGAGCAGCACCGGCAGCTGGTGCGGGAGACCGTGGGCCGCGCGCAGGTCGTCTTCTACTCCACCCCGGATCTGCGCGAGCACGTCGCCCCGCTGCGCGACGACGCCCGTCTGGTGCCCGTGCCGGTGCCGCTGCCCGAGGGGCCGCGTCCGCAGCCCCCGGCACCGATCGCGGCGCTCACCGGCGGCCGGGACTACCTCTTCTTCCCCTCCCGCTGGGAGGAGGTCAAGGGCGGCGCCCGCCAGATCGCCGTGGCGCGGGAGCTGTCCCGCGCCGTCGCGGGCGACTCCGCGCCGCTGCTCGTGGGGCTGGACTGGGGGCCGCTCGCGCAGGAGGCGGCGGCCGCGGGCGTGCACCTGGTGCCGAAGATGCCGCATGCGCAGTTCCGCGCCGCGGTGGCCGGTGCCCGGCTGTGCATCGGCCAGTTCGCGGGCATCCTCAGCGCCTCCGAGCTCGACGCCCTCGCGGCGGACGTCCCGCTGGTGGCCCCGCTGAACCCCGAGTGGTACGACGCGAGCCATCCCTCGCTCGCCGTCCCCCCGGTGCTCGGGGGCGTCGATCTGGGGATGACCGGCAGCCCTGCGGACATCGCCGACATCGTCACCGAGGAGCTCGGGTCTCCGGCAGGGCGTCCCACCCTCGACTGGGTGCGGCAGCATCACTCGCCGCAGGCGGCGCTGGAGGAGGTGCTGCGCGGATACCGCGCCGGCGGGTGGTGAGCCGGCTCAGGGGCGCCGTGCGCCGAGCCGCTCGACCGCCTGTGCGGCCCGTGCCCGCCACGTCTGGTCGTGGCGCACCCGCCGCGCCGCCCGGGCGAACTGTGCGAGCCGTTCGGGCCGGGCCCGCAGGTCCTCCAGCTCCTCCCGCAGCGCCTCGGACGAGTAGTCGATGACCGGCCCCACCCCGAGACGCTCCCCGAGGTCCCCGGCATAGGTGCCGCGGCTGAGCAGGACGGGCTTGCCGTGGCCCACGTATTCGAAGAACTTCACCGGGGCGGCGAAGGTGCGGTACTCCCCCGGTTCGACGAACAGCACGCAGGCGGAGGCCGCGTCGTAGAGCGGTTCGAGCTCCGCCCCGGAGCCGTGCACCACCCGGATCCGTTCGCCGAGCAGGTGCTCGTAGCGGTCCCGGTTCTTCTCCCAGTCCGCCGGGGGGACGCACATCGTGAGCGTCACCCCTGGGGTCGCGGCGACGGCCTCGAGGCAGGCGTCCAGGCCGTACTCGGCGCCGAGACCTCCGACGTACAGCAGGTGCAGCCCCTCCGGGGCGGCCGAGTCCACGACCGTCGCGCCCGGGGGCAGGGCGCTGCTGTCCGCTGCCGGGACGGGGATGATCGGGGCCATCCGCTCCGAGGGCAGGAAGAGGTGCACGCGGGCGAGGCGCAGCACCGCCAGGTCGAGGCGATACAGCAGGTTCATCGCCGCCGAGCGCGGCGTGCGCAGGTTCCGCAGCGACGTGGAGAAGCGCCAGTACACGTCCCGGTAGAACTCCCCGGCGGGGAGACGGTGCCGGCGGGCCCACAGCAGGATGCGGGCCTCGAGCAGCGGCGCGAGGCCCTCGTCGATGGAGGCCGCGATGAGGTTCGGCTGGGTCGAGTTCTCCGAGTAGAGCAGCTCCATGCGCTGCCCGGCGCGGAGGCGGCGCCGCGCCGTGCGGAAGGCGACCGCCCGCTGCCGGGGCGCTCCGGTGAGCGGATGGACCCGGTAGCCGTTCTCGGCGAACGCCTCCGCCATGCGCAGGGGCCGCAGCCGGCTGGCCCCGCGGGGGTGGGGGTCCAGCGGGAACGGGGCGTGGAACAGCATCCGGGGCCGGGACTCCGCCTCGGCGGCGCGGCGGTACATCCCCACCTGCCGCGTCACGAAGGCCTCCTGCGAGAAGATCTCCCGGGCCCGGGCGCGGATGGCCTCCCTGTCGGCGGGGGACGTGGCCGCGGCGGCCTCGGTCATCGCCGTCATCGCGTCGGCGAGGGCCGCGGGATCATCCGTGGGGACCACCCTCCCGCTGCGCGGATCCACCCAGGCGCGTCCCGCCCAGGTGTCGGTCGCGATGACGGCCAGCCCGGCGGAGCGGGCCTCCCCGAGCACCGTCCCTCCGGCCTCGACCGCGCTGGCCAGCACCAGGCAGTGGCAGCGCGCCATCAGCGCCGGCAGCCGGTCGCGCTCCACACGGCCGAGCAGCTCGACCCGCTCCGCGACGCCGAGACGCTCCGCGTGCGCGCCCAGCTGGGCGACCCGCTCCGCGGTGCCGCCCGCGATCACCAGGCGGGCGGGGGCGGTCGCGGCCGCGCGGGAGAAGGCGTCGATCGTCTCCTCGACCCGCTTGTTGGGCACGAGGTTCGACACGTGCAGGAAGGTGTACGGCGCGGGGCCCTCCGCGGCGGCGCCCTCCCGCGCGGCGGCCTCGCTCCCGGCCGGGCGGGCGGCATGGAAGGCGTCGGGGACCGGCAGCGGGATGACCTCGGGGCGGGCGATGTCGTAGTGCGCGCCGATCGCTTCGGCGAAGGGGTCGCTGACGGTCGCGACCACCGCCGCATCGGCCAGCGCGTGCAGGAGGTGGGCGCGGCGGGCCGCGGAGCGGGCGGCGCTCAGGCTCGAGGGCCGGTGCTCGGTGAGCACGACCCCGCGGCCCCAGCGCACGGCGAGATCCTGGGCGACGAGCAGGCCGGGCAGCACCGAGTGGGCGTGGAGCACATCGGGCAGCTCCTCCGTCGCGGTGCGGTGTGCCGTCTCGGCCAGGTGCCCCAGCAGCTCCTGCTCGAGGCGCTGGAGCGGGCGGGGAAGCGCGGGGGCCTCGAAGCGGATCACTCTCAGCGCGCCGTCGTGCTCGATCGTGGTCGCGGGACCGCGCCATCGCGGGAGCGGGACCAGGCGCGGCACCAGAAGAGTCACCTCGTGCCCCGCGGCGGCCACCATCGCGGCCTGCTCGCGGAAGAAGGAGCCGTTCAGCGGCTCCTGCGCCGTCGGGTACCAGGACGGGACGACGAGGACTCTCATGCACGGGCTCCTGGTCTCGGTCTCTCGGGGGGCTCGGTCAGGTGGCGGGTCGGGCCGCGCTCAGGCCTCCGGCTCCGACGGCTCGGGGCCGGAGGCGGCCGCAGCGGCCGGATCCGCCTGTCGTCTGCGATCGTATCCGCGCGCGGCCAGCAGCGACATCAGCAGCATGAGCGCGAGCATCCCCGCCATGAGCAGGCCCAGCCAGAACACCGTCTCCAACAGCGGCAGCGGGGAGAAGTACAGCAGCGACAGCGGCGCGGCGCAGAAGACGATGGAGAAGCCGAGCATCCACTGCTGGTTGTCGGTGACCACGAACACGGTGGAGATCGGGGAGGTCACCAGCTGCATCGCCAGCCAGGGGGTGAGGGCGCGGGCGAACTCCCCCGCCATGTCCCACTGCGGTCCGAACACCAGGGTGAACATCCACGGGGCGACGAGGTAGATCAGTCCGAAGGGCACCAGGGTGATCAGCAGCGAGCGGAGGATGGTGGCGCGCACCAGCGGGAGCATCTCCCCCGGCCGCACCCGGGCGAGCTTCTGGAAGAACACCTGGCTGATCGCGCTGTTGATGAGCCCGATGGGCACCTGCAGGATCCGCCAGGCGAGGTTGAACTGGCCGACCGCGCCCAGCGCGACGGTGCCGATCAGGAGGGTGATGCCGTTGGTGCGCAGCGAGTCCACCAGGGCGGTGGGCATGTTCAGCAGCGGCATCTTCTTGTAGCGCCGCACCAGCTCCATCCCGCTGGTGGTCCCCTCGGGCAGCGGCCGGAACAGGGATTTCGCCCGCAGCCGCAGGTTCACGAAGGCGAAGGCCTGGCCGATGAGGGTGCCGAAGATCAGTCCCGGCAGGGTGCGCAGGCCCAGCAGGCCGAAGCCGAGCTGGCCGCCGGCGGAGCCGATCGACTGCTGGACCCGGTTCAGGGAGATCGTGCGGTAGTCCGTCTTCCGGTTGAACCAGAACTGCATCATCGTCGCCTGTGCGACGAAGAAGACGGTGAATCCGCCCATCACCAGCCAGGAGGCGAGCTCGGGGTCGCCGTACTGCGCGATCACGAGGTCCCGCAGGAGGAGCGCCGCGAGGGTGAACAGCCCGGCGACGGCGAGGTTGCTGTAGGTGGCCACCCGCGCGATCCGTCGGGCCTCGTCATCGTCCTCCGGGAGCATGATCGTCATGTCCAGACGCATCGAGGCGATGGTGGTGGCGATCGCGGTCAGCGAGCCGAAGACGGCGAACTGGCCGAAGGCCTCGGGGGTGAACAGACGCGCCGTGATCGTCGACACGGCCATCACCACGACCTGGGAGATGGCGGTGCCGGTGAGCAGCACCATCACGTGACGCAGCGTGGGATATCTCTTGACCAGCTTCTGCATCCGGCCGCGGATACCGGCGGAGCGCACCAACCCCGGACCACCTCGCGATCGCTGTGAGTACGATGAACGTGCGGGTCACGTCGACTCGCGTCCCGGCGCGTTGACCACGAGGAGCCCATGCTGACCGTCGTCCCGCATCTTAGTACACGGTGGATCGCGGGCTCCCAGGGTCAGCTCCTGCGCCTGACGCCCGGTGCCGAGCCGCCCGCAGATCCCACGCCCAAGTCCCTGCGGCGCAGCGGCGCGCTCTTCTCCGCCGTGCTGGTGACGGCCGAGGAGATCCTGCTGCTCACCGATCACCTGCGCTCCTGGCCGCTGTTCTACGCGGTGCACGGCGGTGCGGTGCACGTGGGCGAGGACGCCTTCTCCGTGGCGGACGCCATCGGGGGCCGGACCCTCGACGACGCGGTCGCCGCCGAGTTCCTGCACACGGGGTACGCGCTCGGCGAGGGCACCCTGCTGCGCGGCGTCCGGCAGGTGCCCGCGGGCACGACCGTGCGGATCGACCGGGCCACCGGCGCCGTCTCCCACCGCCTCGAGCGCCGGCTGCGGCTCCGCGAGCCCGCCGGTGAGGACCTGGACGCCTTCACCGCCGCCTTCGCCGAGGCGCTGGATGCGCAGATGGCGAAGCTCTACGACCGGGCCGACGGGCGGGTCATCGCGCTGCCCCTCTCCGCCGGGCTCGACTCCCGCCTGCTCGCGGCGCTGCTCGCCCGCGACGGCTACCCGAACGTGCTCACCGTCACCTACGGGCTCCCCGGCAACGCGGAGGCGCGGGCGTCCTCGCGGATCGCCGAGAGCCTGGGCCTGCCGTGGCGGCAGGTGACGCACACGCCGCAGGAGCTGCGCGAGGCCTGGACGGCCCCGTCCACGGAGGCGTTCCTGCGCGAGGCCTCCGGCGGCGCCTCGCTCCCCCACATCCAGGACTGGTACGCGATGCGGCAGCTCACCGCGGACGGCACGCTGCCGCCCGGCAGCATCGTGATCCCCGGTCATACGGTGGTGAGCTCCGCCAAGGACGAACCGCTCCGCCATCGCCGCGAGGTGACCCCGGCCGCGGTCGTGCACGCGCTCGAGCGGTGGCATTTCGCGCTGCGCTCGCAGCCGGGCCGCGCGGTGCGCCTGCCCGGCGTGGTCCGTGCGCTGCAGGACTTCTTCACCGAGGTCTCGCTCGAGGGCGGGAGGCGCCCGACCATGGATGCGATGCGCTGGTTCTGGCAGCGGGAGCGGCAGGCGAAGTACATCCTCAACTCGATGCGCGGCTACGAGCACGTGGGCCTGGAATGGGCGCTGCCGATGCACGAGCTGCCGGTGTGGGAGGTGTACGAGGCGGCGCCCGATGAGGCGATCGCCTCCCGCGAGTGGTACCGCGCCATGACGGAGCGGCTCTACAGCGCCGTCAGCGGGGAGCGGGCGCCCACCACCGCGCCGCGCTCGACGGAGCGCTCCCCCGCCCGGCGCGCCGCCTCCGCGCTCGCCCGGTGCACGGGCCTGCCGCAGCTGCGGTCCCGCGTGCGCACGGTGCAGGCGGTGGTCGATCACCCGCTCGGCTTCGACGCGCTGATCACGGGCGCGAGCCGGCGCGAGATCGCGCTGCGGACCGCGCGGGGCATGACCCCGCTCGGCGAGTACGCGGAGCTGTTCCTCGCCGATGAGTGGGTGCCGGGCAGCAGCCTGTTCGAGCCGCAGGACGGCTGAGGGCGCCCACCGCTCGCGCGGGCCCCGCGCCGCCGGCCCGGGGCGCTGCGCTCCCGGGCGCGGCGGCGGCCCCGGCGGCGCGGCCCCGAGCGCCGCGCATCACTCGAGCGTGACGACCTGTCCCTCGCGCGCGCTCTCGAGCACGGCCTCGACGGTGCGGACGGTGTGCAGGCCCTCCCGCATGGTGACGATGTTCGAGGTATCCCCGCGGATCGCGTCGCGGAAGGCCTGGTGCTCGGTGGCCAGCGGCTCCTGGCGGTGGAGGGCGTAGCGGATCGAGTCGCCCTCGCTCACGCCGCGGAAGGAGGCCATCGACTCCCAGAGGTTGGTCGCCGCATCGGCGTTGGTGAAGAAGGTGAGGTCGGCGTTGAGGGTGTCCGCCACCAGGGCGCCCTTCTCCCCCGTCACCACGGTGACGCGCTCCTTGAACGGGGTCAGCCAGTTCACCAGGTGGTTGGTGATGGTGCCGTCCGCGAGACGGCCGGCGATCGAGACCATGTCCTCGTCCTCGCGGCCGGAGCGGCGGGTGGAGGTCGCTCCGACGCTCGCGTACGCGGACTGCGCCACCCAGGCGGTGAGGTCGAGGTCGTGGGTGGCGAGGTCCTTGACCACGCCGACGTCCGCGATGCGGGCGGGGAACCCGCCCTGGCGGCGGGTGACGATCTGGTAGATCTCCCCCAGCTGCCCGTCGGCGATGCGGCTGCGCATCTCCTGCAGCGCCGGGTTGTACCGCTCGATGTATCCCACCGCGCCGACCAGGCCGGCCTTCTCGAACACGGCGGTGATCTCCTCCGCCTCGCCGATGTCGAAGGCGAGCGGCTTCTCGACCAGCGTGTGGATCCCGGCGTCGGCGAGCGCGAGCGCCACGTCGCGGTGGAACTGGGTGGGCACGGCCACCACCGCGTAGTCGATCCCGGCCGCGATCAGCGCCGCGACGTCCGGCAGCACCTCGAGGCCCGGTGCGGCGCCGTGCGGGTCGCCGTGCGCGTCCGCGACGGCCACCAGCTCCACGCCCTCGAGGGACTGCAGGTTGCGGGCGTGGTGACGCCCCATCATCCCCAGCCCGATCAGCCCTGCCCGCAGCGTCTTCTGCGCCATGCTCATGCTCCTGCCTTCGCGACCGTGTTCACGGCGGCCACGATCCGTTCGCGATCCATGTCCGACAGGCTCGGATGCACCGGCAGCGACAGCACCTCGGCCGCCAGGCGCTCCGTCACCGGGAGATCCACCTCGGTGCGGAACGTCTCCAGCCGGTGCACCGGCGTGGGGTAGTACACCCCGCAGCCCACCCGGTGCTCCTCCCGCAGCGCGGCCGCGAAGGCGTCCCGCTCCGCCGCGGAGGCCCCGTCGATCCGGATCGTGTACTGGTGATACACGTGCGTGGCCGCCTCGCGCACCACCGGCGTGGCCACGCCCTGCAGGTTCGCGTCGAAGAACGCCGCATTCTCCTGCCGCGCCGCGGTCCAGCCGGCCAGCTTCCCCAGCTGCACCCGCCCGATCGCCGCGTGGATGTCGGTCATGCGGTTGTTGAAGCCCGCGATCTCGTTCGCGTACTGCGCCTCCATCCCCTGGTTGCGCAGCAGCCGCACCTGACGGGCGATCTCCGGCGTCGCGCAGGAGACCATCCCGCCCTCCCCCGAGGTCATGTTCTTCGTGGGATACAGCGAGAACATCCCGCCCTGCCCGAAGGTGCCCACCTGCGCGCCCTGCCAGGTCGCGCCATGCGCCTGCGCCGCATCCTCGAACACCCACAGCCCGTGCTGCTCGGCGATCGCCAGCAGCCGATCCATCGGCGCGGGATGGCCGTACAGGTGCACCGGCTGGATCCCGACGGTCCGCTCCGTGACCGCCGCCTCGACCGCCTCCGGATCCAGGGTGAAGGTCTGCGGATCCACGTCCACGAACACCGGCGTCGCCCCGCACACGGCGACCGTGTTGGCCGTCGCCGCGAAGGTGAACGAGGGCACGATCACCTCGTCGCCGGGGCCCAGCCCCAGCGCCAGCATCCCCAGGTGCTGCCCCGAGGTGCCGGAGTTCACGGCCACCACCTCGCGGCCACCCGCGAGCGCCTGGGAGAACTCGGCCTCGAACGCGGCCACCTCCGGCCCCTGCGCCACCATGCCGGAGGCCAGGACGCGATCGACCGCGGCCCGCTCCTCCTGCCCGATGATCGGCTTGGCCGGAGGGATCATCGCGAGTTCGGTGTTCATGCGGCGGGACCGTCCTGTTCGTCGGGGTCGGAGAGCTCGGCCGGGCGCGGTGCGTCGGCCAGGGGTGAGGAGGCGAGGAGCAGCCCGCCCGTGGAGTCGTCGGGGATGTACCACTCGCCGGTGGTGGGGCACACCCAGGCGTCGGTGCCGTCGGCCGCGGGGACGAGCTTCTCGCCCGCGCGGCCCACCCAGCCCAGGCGCCGTGCCGGCACCCCGGCCACCAGCGCGTGGGGCGGGACGTCCTTGACGACGGTGGCGCCTGCGGCGACCATCGCCCAGGCGCCGATGGTCACGGGGGCCACGCACACCGCGCGCGCGCCGATCGAGGCACCGGTCTCGCAGGTCACGCCCACGGGCTCCCAGTCGGAGGCGGATTTCGGGGTGAGGTCGGGGTTGACGGCGCGGGGGAAGTGGTCGTTGGTGAACACGGCGGCGGGCCCGACGAACACTCCGTCGGCCAGGCGTGCGGGCTCGTAGACGAGGGCGTGGTTCTGGACCTTGCAGCTGTTGCCGAGGGTCACGCCGGAGCCGATGTAGGCACCGCGCCCGATCACGCAGCCGGTGCCGAGCTCGGCCCCCTCGCGCACCTGGGCGAGGTGCCAGATGGAGCTCCCGTCCCCGATGGCGGCGTCGTCCGAGATATCGGCCCCGGGGGCGACCCGGTAGGCAGGGGTTGCGCTCATGCTCCCGACGATACCGCCCCGGCCTGCCGGTCCCTGGGATCAGCGCTGGACGGAAGCACCGGTGTCCTCTCTCCGCCGCCGGCGCGGTGCCGCGAACACCCCGCCGAGGCCGCACCGCGCGACGATCTCGTGGCCGGCGACGGCGACCAGGACTGCGAGCAACGTCACGGCGGGCACGAGGAGGACGTCCGCCAGGGTCGAGCCTCGCAGCGCCTCCCCCAGGGCGCTGTGCCCGTACCAGACCACCGCCACGTTGATCACCAGCGGATGGATCAGATAGATCGCGAGGGTTCTGCTGCCGAGCCACCTGCCGCCTCGGGCGACGGCCCCGATCCGCACGACCCGGGTCGCCAGGACGACCGCTGCGGCCAGGCCCGAGAGGGTCGCCGCGGCCAGGAGCACGCGATCGGCGAGCACCCCGCCCCCGCCCTCCTGCCTCAGCAGGGTGACGGCGAGGAAGAGGCCCGCCGCCACCAAGCCGTGCGCCAGGTGGGCGCGCTCGGCTCGAGCGATGATCCGGTCCCGGAGCACATAGCCCGCGATGTACCAGACCGCATAGATCGTGCACCGGAACATGCCCTCGGCGGCGAGAGCCGGGATCGCCTCGACCTCCAGCATCAGCGCCCGCAGCGGCCATGCCGCGACGTACACCGCCGCCGCGATCGCCAGGAGGAGCCGCGGCCGGCGACGGCCGCACCGCGCGACGAGGAAGAACACCGGCAGCACCGCGATGAACCAGTACGGCCCCATCGCGGTGAGCGTCACCTTCACCTGGTCCCACATGTACCCGGCCGGGTCCAGCGGTGCGTAGCGGGTCCATGCCGTGACGGCGAAGAGCGCGCTCCACAGGAGGTACGGCCAGGCGAAGTCCAGGAGGCGGGGCCGGACGACCGCTCGCCACGGGCGGTGCACCGCTCGGACGGCGAGCATCCCCGAGACCATGAAGAACAGCGGCATCCGCACCGGCGCCAGCATGAGGTTCAGGGATGCCCATCGCTGACCGGCGGTCGTGCTGTCCGCGGGCAGCAGCAGGTTCCCGGCGCCGGCCCCCACGTGGTAGAGGACCACCAGCACGATCGAGATGGCGCGGACGAGGTCGAGCCACGCGATGCGCCCTTCCGGTGCGGGCGAGGTGTGTGCCGTCACCGCATGTCCAGGAGCCTCTCGCCCTTGGCGAGCGCGATCTCGCGCAGCTCGGCCTGGAAGGCGACCATCCGTTCGCGCAGCCGGGCCGCGTCCTCGTCGCCGCCGGCGGCGAGGATCCGGGCGGCGAGCAGGCCGGCGTTGCGCGCTCCCCCGATGGAGACGGTCGCCACCGGCACCCCGGCGGGCATCTGCACGATCGAGAGCAGCGAGTCCATGCCGTCGAGGTGCTTCAGCGGCACCGGCACCCCGATGACGGGCAGCGGGGTGAGGGAGGCGAGCATGCCGGGCAGGTGGGCCGCACCGCCGGCGCCGGCGATGATCACCCGCAGCCCGCGCTCGGCGGCGCCGCGGCCCCAGGTCACCATGTCCTCGGGCATGCGGTGGGCGGAGATCACCTCGACGCTCGCGGAGATCTCGAACTCGGCGAGCGCCTCCTCCGCGGCCTCCATCACCGGGTAGTCGGAGTCGGAGCCCATGACGATGCCGACGAGCGGGCGGGCGGCGGGCTGGGGATCCTGGGTCATCGGGTCGCTCCGGGGGTCGTGGGGCCGACGGGCGCGGCAGGCCCGTCGATGATCAGGCGCTCGGCGCGGTGGGCGCGCTCGAGCAGGGCATCGGCGTCGTCCCCGACGAGGGTGACGTGGCCGATCTTGCGGCCGGGACGCACGGACTTCCCGTAGAGGTGGAGCTTCAGCTCCGGATCGGCGGCGAGCGCGGCGCGGGCCCCGGGGGCGAGGTCCTCGACGGCACCGCCGAGCAGGTTCACCATCACCGCCACGGGGGCGAGCGGCGCGGTCGAGCCCAGGGGGAGGTCCGCGACGGCGCGCAGGTGCTGCTCGAACTGGCCGGTCACCGCGCCGTCCATGGACCAGTGCCCGGTGTTGTGGGGGCGCATGGCGAGCTCGTTGACGCTCACCTCGCCGTCGGCGGTCTCGAACAGCTCGACCGCGAGCATGCCGGTGACGCCGAGGTCCTCGGCGATCGCGCGGGCGAGGTCCTGGATGCGCTGCTGGGCGTCCTCGTCGAGGCCGGGGGCGGGGGCGACCACCTCGTAGCAGACGCCGTCCTTCTGCACCGACTGCACGACCGGGTAGGCGACCGTCTCCCCGCCGGGGCGGCGCGCGACCTGCGCGGAGAGCTCGCGGGCGAAGGGCACGAGCTCCTCGGCGAGCAGCTCCTCGTGCGCGGCGAGCCAGTCCCGGGCCTGCTCGGCGTGCTCGACGACCCGCACCCCGTGGCCGTCGTAGCCGCCGCGCGGGGTCTTGACGACCACCTTCCCGCCGGCCTCGGCGAGAGCGGTGGTGAGGTCCTCGGCGTCGGCGATCCGCCACCAGCGGGGGCAGGGGTGGCCGAGCGCGGTGAGGCGCTCGCGCATCACGAGCTTGTCCTGGGCGTGGACGAGGGCTGCGGGGCCGGGGCGCACGGCGGCGAGGCCGTCCCGCTCGATCCCCTCGAGGATCGCGGTGGGCACGTGCTCGTGGTCGAAGGTGAGCACCTCGACCTCGGCGGCGAGCTCCCGCACCGCGGCGGGGTCGTCGTGCCGGCCCAGGCGGACCCGGGAGGCGACGGCCGCGGCGGATTCGGCGGGATCCGTGGCGAGGACGGGGGTGGTCAGGCCCAGCTCGATCGCCGGGCCGAGCATCATCCGGGCCAGCTGCCCGGCGCCGATGATGCCGAGGCATCGGGCGCCGCTGCCGGCGGTCGTGGGCTGGTCGGGGCGGGGCGTGGTCTCGGGCACGGCGGCCAGTGTACGAGGTCAGCCGTCGGTGCGCGGTCGGCGCCGGACCACGGACCCCTGAGGCAGGGAGTCGAAGTCGTCCGCGGTGGAGCGTGACCCCTGCACCCCGCTGGGGGTCATGTCGGCGCGCAGCGCGCGGCCGGCGCGGGTGCCGCGGCCGGCACGGCCCTGCCGGCCCCCGCGGTGCCTGCGGCCGGGGCGCGGGGCCTCGTCCTCCTCGTCGATCCCGTCATCGCCGGGCGCGGAGATGAGGAACACGCCGAAGGTCGCGGGCCTCTCGGTGAGCAGCTCGAGGCGCCCGCCGTCGTCCTCGACCAGGGTGCGGGCGAGCGCGAGTCCCACCCCGGTGCCGCTCGAGCTGCGCCCGGAGACGGAGCGTTCGAAGATCTGTGCGCCCAGCTCGGCGTCGATGCCGGCACCCTCGTCGGCGACCTCGACCACGGTCGAGTGGTCGTTGCGGCGCACCTTGACCGTGGTGCGGCCCCCGCCGTGGGCGAGGGCGTTCTCGATGAGGGTGGCGATGACCTGGGTGAGCGGGCCGGTCGAGCCCCACACCGCGGCGCTGCGCGGCACCTGCACCCGCAGCTCGCGGCCGGCGCGGCGGTAGGCCGGGGACCATTCCTCGCTCTGCTGGGTGAGCACGCTGCGCAGCTCCACCACGCCGGGGGTGCGGCGCTGCGAGGAGCGGGGGGCGTTGATGAGGTCGTGCACCACCTCGGTGAGCCGGTCGATCTGCTCGAGGGAGATGCGGGCCTCCTCGCGCACCCATTCCTCGGAGCTGGTGGCGAGGATCTCGTCCAGCCGCATCGAGAGGGCGGTCAGGGGGGTGCGCAGCTGGTGGGAGGCGTCGGAGGCGAGGCGGCTCTCCGCCTCGAGCCGCTCGTTGAGCATCGCGCCGGAGCGGGCGAGCTCCTCGGCCACGTCGTCGATCTCGGCGATGCCGGAGGACTGCCACGGGCCGCGCGAGCGCCCGGATCCCATCTCCTCGGCGCGCCGGCTGAGCCGTGCCAGAGGCATGGAGATGCGTTGGGCCTGCCACAGTGCGACGGAGACGCCGATCGACAGCGCGGCGAGCCCGGCGACCGTCATCAGCACCCAGGCGCTGGCCGTATGGGCGCGCACGTCCGATTTCGGGATGTACACGGTGATCGACTGGCCGGAGGCGCCGTTGGTGTTCCGCTTCAGCGGATCGCTCCCGGGCGGATCCCCGGCGGTGTGCTCGGTCCCGTCGTAGGTGACGGAGATGGCGAGGCTCAGGTCGCTCTGCGCGTCCACGTGCCGCTGCAGGAGAGCCTCGTCGATCTCCCCGCCCTCCTGCAGGCGGGTCTCGGAGTCCACGCGGACCTCGTCGAGGATGCCGTTGAGCTCGTTGTTGAGGTTCTGGTGCACCAGCTGGAGCCAGGAGTAGCCCAGCGGGATGCCGAGCATCAGCACGGCCAGCAGGACGGTGATGATGGTGGCCTGCAGCACGCGCTGCCGCACCTGTCAGCCCTCCGAGCCGGTCTCGAAGCGGAAGCCCACTCCCCTCACCGTGGTGATCCGGCGCGGGTCCGTGGCGTCGTCGCCGAGCTTGCGGCGGAGCCAGGAGATGTGCATGTCCAGGGTCTTCGTGGAGCCCCACCATTCGGCGCCCCACACCTCGCGCATGAGGTCGTCGCGGGTGACGACGCTGCCGGATTCGCGCACCAGCACGGTGAGGAGGTCGTACTCCTTGGCGGAGAGGCTGAGCTCCTCCCCGTCGGCGTAGGCGCGACGGGCGGAGACGTCGAGGGTCACGCCGTTGACGTCGTAGCTGTCCCCGGATTCCTCGGTGGCCTGCGAGCGCCGCATCAGGGCGCGGATGCGGGCCTGCAGCTCGCCGAGGCGGAACGGCTTGGTGACGTAATCGTCGGCACCGGCGTCGAGGCCCACCACCGCGTCGACCTCGTCGGCGCGGGCGGTGAGGATGAGGATGGGGCATTCGAGCCCGCCCTTGCGCAGGCGGCGGGCGACCTCGAGGCCGTCCAGGTCGGGCAGGCCGAGGTCGAGGATCACGAGGTCGATCGACTCGGCGCCCGCCGCGATGCCGAGGGCGTCCATCCCCCGGGATGCGCGCGTCACGGTGTACCCCTCCCGGTCGAGCGCGCGGGAGAGGGGTTCAGCGATGGCGGAGTCGTCCTCGACGAGAAGCAGTCGTGTCACGCGGTCCATCCTAAGACGATGCAGACAGGGACCGCCCGGGTCCATGGTCGATCCGGGCTCGCCCCCATCATCACAGCCCGGGACGCCGCGCGGCGACCGCTCGGTCCCGACAGGGCGGTCACAGGCCCATGTCCAGCGGTGCAGAGCGGTCCCGGCGCATCTCTCGGACGTGCACCGCGCCGATCCCGTGGAGGTCCACGTCCTCGCCGTCGGCGAAGGAGAACCCGCCGGGCATCGCCTGCGCGATCGCGGCGCCGGTCTCCGCATCGACCACGACGGTGCCGGGCCGGGCCACGGATTCCATGCGGGCGGCGAGGTTGACCGTCGGGCCGAAGACGTCGCCGTAGCGGGAGAACATCGACCCCCAGGCCAGACCCACGCGCACCGGCGGCAGGGCCGGGGACTCGGTGATCGTCTCGGCCAGGCTCACCGCGATCTGGGCGCCGTCCTCCGGCGTGTCGGCCAGGAACATGATCTCGTCGCCGACGGTCTTGACCACCCGGCCGCCGCCGACGGAGATCACGTCCCGGCTGAGCGACTCGAAGCGGCCCACCATGTCGGCCAGCTCGGTGCCGGGGAGGTCCTGGGCCAGGCGGGTGAACTGGACCAGGTCGGCGAAGCCGATCGCGCGCTGCAGCGGGAACAGCTCGTCGGTGTCGCGGTGCAGCACCTCGCTGCCGGCGCGGGCGGCGTAGGCGGCCAGCTGGCGGCGGAAGGTGAACATCACCTGGGATTCGAAGACCTCGAGCAGCTCCGGGATGGAGTCGAGCATCTGCTGGCGGGCCTGGGAGTCGTCGAGACCGTCGGCGTGCTTGGCCTCGTCCACCAGCGCCTCGGTGATCCACATCGCCAGGCGGCCCATGTGGAAGCCCATGCCGCGGGAGATGCTCGAGAAGGCGCGCTCGGTGATCGCGCCCTCCTCGACGATCGAGGCGAGGTCGCCGATCGCGTGGGCGTCCTCCTCGGTGAACACGACCGTGTCCTCGTCGACGGGGGTGAAGCCGAGCGAGCGCCAGTACACGGAGGTGAGCCGTTCGGGGATGTCCTGCTGCTCGTCGAGGTCGCGGCGGGAGTACTTGCGCGGCCCCTGCAGCAGCACCTTCTCGAGGGCGCCGACGCTGCGGCGCACCGCCGCGAAGCGCCGGTTGAGGTCGAGGATCTCCTGATCGTCGAGGGAGCCGGGCCCCGAGGCGTCCTCCGTGAGGTCGGGCAGCTCCGCGGTCTCCACCGGGACGGCGTCCTGCGGCGTCGACGACTCCTCCGCGGGGCCGCGCCGCGCGGAGTCCGAGCTGCGCTCCAGGTCTTCCATGCCTCCGGTCACGTGCCGTGCTCCTCCTGCTCGATGCCTGTCGCATCGCGAGTCGTGGACCGGACGGGATCGCCCGGTCGCAGATGCCGCACATCACCGACGTCCACGGCCACCTGTTCGCCTCCGCCGAGGTCGACGACCAGCCGGCCGCGCGCGTCGATCGCCCGGGCGGTGCCGTGCAGCGAGGGCGGATGCTCTCCCCCCGCGCCCCGCTCCCCCAGGGGATCGACCCGCACCGCACGCCCGAGTGTGAGGCACGTCATAGTGTAGCGCTCGTGGGTGCCGGCGCCGACACCGTCTCCCCCTGTGGACTCGAGCAGCGCCAGCTCCTCGGCGAGCGCGGCGGCCAGGGCGCTCTCGAGGCGGGCGCCGAGCGCGCCGGCGTCCTCGCGCGCTGTCCGCTCCTCGTGCGCCGCCCGTCCGGGCTCGGCGCCGCCCGCCGGGCCCGTCCCGGTCGCGGCACCGGGGCGCAGCCCGTGGTCCCCGCGTAGCCAGGCCGCGCCGGGCAGCTCGGTGCCGTCGGCCTGCAGGATCGGTCCACGCAGGTTCAGCCCGATGCCGAGCATCACCACGTCCGCGCCCCGGCCCTCGACGAGGATGCCGCCGAGCTTGCGGCCGTCCTCGGTGTGCAGGTCGTTGGGCCATTTCAGTCCGATCCGGGCAGCGCCCGTGATGTCAGTGCCCATCGAGCCAGGGCTCGTCGCATCAGGGCCCGTCGAGTCAGGGCCCGTCGTGCCGGGTCCTGTGGCACGCGACCCGGTCGCCCCCGGGCCGAGCACCGCGTCGAGGGCGGTGAGCGCCGCGAGCCCCGCGGCGAGGGGGAACCAGCCCCGTCGGGCGGGATCGAGGCGGCTGCGGTGCACATAGGTGAGGGCGAGGCTCCCGCCCGCCGGGCTGGCGAAGGGGCGCCCCAGCCGTCCGCGTCCGCGGCTCTGGTGCCGGGCGGTGAGCGCGAAGGGGGTGCGCTGTCCCGACTGCAGGCGGCGCGCCGCCTCGTCCTGGGTGGAGGTCACCTCGTCGAGGCGGATGATCGCCACCTCCGGGACGCCCCGGGGGTGCGCCGGATGCCGTGCCCTGCCCGCCTGGTCCATCTCGTCCCCCACATGCTGCGTCGTCGGTCGTGCCCGTCGTGCGGCGGCCGGTGGGGCGCACGCGCCGAGCGAGGACCTGACCACCGCCGTCGGACGTCCGTAGCGTAGTATCCCGATGTCCATCCGCCGGAACAGATGGCGGCCTCGCAGGCCGCAGCAGGAGGCTCCGTGACCGACGCCCCGAGGCCGCTCACCACCGCCCAGCGACTCGAGGACCTGCGCGAGCGTGATGCCGCCGCCGTCTCCGCCGCCGATGAGGTCGCGGTCCAGAAGCAGCATGCCCGAGGCAAGAAGACGGCCCGGGAGCGCATCTCCGACCTGCTGGACGACGGCTCGTTCGTGGAGACCGACAGGTTCGTCCGCCACCAGGCCCGCAACTTCGGCATCGACCGCAAGCGCCCCTACGGCGACGGGATCGTCACCGGCTACGGCACGATCGACGGCCGCCAGGTGTGCGTGTACTCCCAGGACTTCACCGCCTTCGGCGGCTCTCTCGGCGAGGCGCACGGCCGCAAGATCCAGAAGATCCAGGACCTGGCGCTGAGCACCGGGGTGCCGATCATCGGGATCCTCGACGGCGGCGGCGCCCGCATCCAGGAGGGCGTGGCCTCGCTGGCCATGTTCGCCGGCATCTTCAAGCGCAACACCCGCGCCTCCGGCGTGATCCCCCAGATCTCCCTGATCATGGGCCCGGCCGCCGGCGGGGCCGTGTACTCCCCGGCGCTCACGGACATCATCGTGATGGTCGAGAAGACCTCCCACATGTTCATCACCGGCCCGGACGTGATCCGCACCGTCACCGGCGAGGACGTCGGCTTCGAGGAGCTGGGCGGCGCGCGCACCCACTCCTCCCGCTCCGGTGTGGCCCATTACATGGCGCCCGACGAGGCCGAGGCGATCGAGTACGTCAAGGATCTGCTGAGCTACCTGCCGGCGAACACGCTGAGCCCGGCCCCGTCCTTCCCGGTCCCCTTCGAGGAGGAGCTCACCGCGACGGACACGGCGCTGGACACCCTGGTGCCGGATTCGCCCAACCAGCCGTACGACATGCTCACCGCGATCCGTGCGGTGCTCGACGACGAGGAGTTCCTCGAGGTCCAGCCGCTGTTCGCCCCGAACGTGCTGGTCGGCTTCGGCCGGGTCGAGGGCAGCAGCGTGGGCATCATCGCCAACCAGCCCTCCCACCTGGCGGGCACGCTCGACATCGACGCCTCCGAGAAGGCGGCCCGCTTCGTGCGGCTGTGCGATGCGAACAACATCCCGGTGCTGACCTTCGTGGACGTGCCCGGCTTCCTGCCCGGCACCGACCAGGAGTACGGCGGCATCATCCGTCGCGGCGCGAAGCTGCTGTACGCCTACGCCGAGGCGACCGTGCCGCTGATCACCGTCATCACCCGCAAGGCGTACGGCGGCGCGTACATCGTGATGGGCTCCAAGGAGCTCGGCGCGGACATCAACCTGGCCTGGCCCACCGCCCAGATCGCGGTGATGGGCTCGCAGGGCGCAGTGAACATCCTCCATCGCGGTGATCTGCGCGAGGTCGCCGAGCAGGGCGGGGACGTCGAGGCCGCCCGCACGCGCTTCGAGGCGGAGTACGAGGAGCAGTTCGCGACCCCGTACACCGCGGCCGAGCGCGGCTGGATCGACGGCGTGATCCGCCCCGCGGAGACCCGCCTCGAGGTGGCCCGCGCGCTGCGCGCCCTGCGCACCAAGCGCGACACGCTGCCCACCAAGAAGCACGGGAACATCCCGCTGTGAGCACCGGCCAGGACAGTCCCGCCGCCACGGCCGACGCCGCCGGCGCCGCACCCGCCGCGGGCACTCCCGCCGCGGTGGAGCAGCCGGCACCGGTGCGCCCCGCGGACGTGCGCCTGGTGCAGGGCTATCTGCGCGACGACGAGCTCGCCGCGATCGCCGTGGTGGTCTCGGCGATGAGCGTCACCAGCCGGCTCGAGGCCGAGGAGCGCCTGCTCGCCGAGGGCCGGGGCGCCGGCGCCGGGGCGTGGAACGACGCCGTGCACACCCACCCGCGGGGCCACGGCCTGCGCGGTCTGCCCTCGGCCACGGCCTGGCAGTTCTCCGACCGCTGAGCTCGGACCGCTGAGCTGCTCCCCCGGCCCTCGGCCCCGTTGCCCGCGGGCCCGCGACCGTCGGGCCGCTGCGGGGCCGCACTAGACTGCGGCGCATGCCCGAGAGCCCCTCCGCCGTGTCCCCCACGCGCCCCGCGACCGCCCTGGACCGCCTGGCCGACGAGTACGTCGATCTCAGCGCCCGCCTGGACCCGTTCCTCGCCACCGCCCTCGGCGTGCCCGGCCACGACGCCGAGGTCACCGACCACTCCCCCGCCGCAGTCGCCGAGCGCACCGACGCCGCCCGCGCCCTGCTCGCCCGCGCCGCCGAGGTCCCGGACGAGGACGCCGTGGACACCGTCACCCGCGCCGCGCTCACCGAGCGGCTGGGCCTCGAGATCGAGCGCGCGGAGCAGCGTCTGGACATCGCGACCGTCAACAGCCTCGCCTCCCCGCTGCAGTCCCGCGACGCGCTCGACCAGATGCCCACCGACACCGCCGAGGACTGGCAGGCCATCGCCGAGCGCATGGCGCGGATGCCCCATGCGCTCAGCACCTGGGTCGAGTCCCTCCACGAGGCGGCCGAGCACGGCGTGCTCTCCTCCCGCCGCCAGCTGCTGCTCGGGGCCGAGCAGGCCCGCGGCTTCGCCGCTGCGGATGGCTTCTTCCCCTCCTTCGCCCGTGACGCCGTGGGCGATGACCGGCAGCGCGAGCACGTGGCCGCGGCCGCCCGCACCGCGGCGCAGGGCTACCTCGACCTCGCCGCGCAGCTCGAGCAGCTCGCCCCGCGCGCCCCCGAGCACGATGCGGTGGGGCGGGACGCCTACGCCCTGGCCTCGCGCACCTTCCTGGGCACCCCGATCGACATCGACGAGACCTACGCCTGGGGCATCGAGGAGCTGCGCTCCGTGGTGGCCGAGCAGGAGGCGGTCGCCGCCCGCATCAACCAGCGGGCCGGCAACGGCGGCGGCAGCTCGGTCCAGGCCGCGAAGCGGGCGCTGAACGCCGATCCCGCCCGGGTGCTGCACGGCACCGAGGAGCTGCGCACCTGGATGCAGGATCTCAGCGACCGCGCCGTCGAGGAGCTCGCCGGCACCCACTTCGACATCCCCGAGCCGCTGCGCCGGCTGGAGTGCCGCATCGCCCGCACCGGCTCCGGCGGCATCTACTACACCGGCCCCAGCGAGGACCTCACCCGGCCGGGCAGGATGTGGTGGGACGTGCCGCCCGGCACCACCGAGTTCCACACCTGGCTGGAGACCACGACCGTGTACCACGAGGGCGTGCCCGGCCATCACCTCCAGGTGGGCATCCAGACCCTCCAGGCGAGCACCTTGAACCGGTGGAGGGCGCTGATGTGCTGGGTCTCCGGCCACGGCGAGGGCTGGGCGCTGTACGCCGAGCGGCTGATGGACCAGCTGGGCTATCTCGCCGACGACGGCGACCGGCTGGGGATGCTCGACGCGCAGCGGCTGCGGGCCGGCCGGGTGGTGCTCGACATCGGCCTGCACTGCGGGCTGCCGATGCCGGAAGGGATCGCGGGATCCGCCGGCGGGGCGTGGAGCTACCAGAAGGCCTGGGACTTCATGAGCGCCCACTGGGGCGTGACCGAGGCCGAGCAGCGCTTCGAGCTGCACCGCTACCTGGGCTGGCCCGGCCAGGCACCCTCCTACAAGATCGGCCAGCGCGTCTGGGAGCAGCTGCGCGCTGCGGCCGAGAGCTCCGGCACCCCGGTGCGTGATTTCCATCGCCGTGCCCTGGAGCTCGGCGGCCTGCCCCTGTCCGTCCTCGAGGAGGCCCTGCGATGACCACCGACCACGATCCGCTGCTGCTGCTCGCCTCGGCGTCCGCGGGGCGGCGCGCCACCCTGCGCGCCGCCCGCATCGAGCACTCGACCCTGCCCGTCGACCTCGACGAGGAGGCGATCCTCGCCCGTGCCCGGGAGCAGGCCGCGCAGTCGGCCTACCCGGCGGAGGCGCCCACCGCCGCGGAGGAGGTGCTGCTGCTGGCCCGGGAGAAGGCGATCGCCGCGACCTCGCGCAGCGACGGCGGCTACGTGGTGCTCGGCTGCGACTCGATGCTCGAGCTCGAGGGCCAGGTGATCGGCAAGCCGCTGACCGCCGAGCGGGCCCGTGAGCGCTGGCGGGCGATGCGCGGGCGCACCGGGGTGCTGCACTCCGGGCACTGGCTGGTCGACGACCGGGCGGAGGAGGACGGCGGCACCGGTGCCACCTTCGGCGCGACCGCCAGCTGCGAGCTCAGCTTCGCCGAGCTCTCCGACGCCGAGATCGACGCCTACGTCGCCACCGGCGAGCCGCTCGGGGTGGCCGGCGGCTTCACCCTCGACGGCCTCGGCGGCCCGTTCATCGAGCGGGTGCACGGCGACCCCCACGCCGTGGTGGGCCTGTCCCTGCCGCTGCTGCGGCGGATGCTCGCCGAGATCGATCTGGGCGTCCACGAGCTGTGGGAGGACACCGCCGGCGACGCCCCGCACACCCCTGCCTCCTCCTGACCCCTCGCGGTACTAGACTCGGCCTCTGCTGACCCCGCCGGAAGGACCCTCCCCGATGCCCGCACGCTCCTCCAAGCCCCGCCCCCTGTCCACGGTGCTCATCGCCAACCGTGGAGAGATCGCGGTGCGGATCGCACGGGCCTGCCGGGATGCCGGACTCCGCTCCGTCGCGGTGTACGCCGATCCCGACCGCGATGCCCTGCACACCCAGGTCGCCGATGACGCCTACGCGCTCGGCGGCACCACGGCCGCCAGCTCCTACCTGGTGGTCGACAAGATCCTGGACATCGCGCACCGCTCCGGCGCCGACGCGATCCATCCCGGCTACGGCTTCCTCTCCGAACGTGCGGACTTCGCCCAGGCCGTCATCGACGCGGGGCTGACCTGGATCGGTCCGCCGCCCGCGGCGATCGAGAAGCTCGGCGACAAGGTCTCCGCCCGGCACATCGCCCAGAAGGCGGGGGCCCCGCTGGTCGCCGGCACGAAGGATCCGGTGCAGAACTCCGACGAGGTGGTGGACTTCGCCCGCGAGAACGGCCTGCCCATCGCGATCAAGGCCGCCTTCGGCGGCGGCGGCCGCGGCCTGAAGGTCGCCCGCGAGGAGTCCGAGGTGCGCGAGCTGTTCGACTCCGCGGTGCGCGAGGCGACCGCGTCCTTCGGTCGCGGCGAATGCTTCGTGGAGCGCTACCTGGATTCCCCCCGTCACGTCGAGACCCAGTGCCTGGCGGACGTCCACGGCAACGTCCAGGTGGTCTCCACCCGCGACTGCTCCCTGCAGCGCCGCCATCAGAAGCTGGTCGAGGAGGCTCCCGCCCCCTTCCTCACGCCCCAGCAGAATGCCCAGCTGGTCTCCTCCTCGAAGGCGATCATGCGGGAGGCCGGCTACGTCGGCGCCGGCACCTGCGAGTTCCTCGTCGGTCTCGACGGCACCATCTCCTTCCTCGAGGTCAACACGCGCCTGCAGGTCGAGCACCCGGTGACCGAGGAGGTCGCCGGTGTGGACCTGGTGCGCGAGCAGCTGCGGATCGCCGCCGGCGAGCGCATCAGCGAGGAGGATCCCGCGGTGCGCGGCCACTCCTTCGAGTTCCGCATCAACGGCGAGGATCCCGGGCGCGGCTTCATGCCCGCCCCGGGCCGCATCCAGCGCTTCGACATGCCCACCGGGCCCGGCGTGCGCGTCGAGACCGGGGTGCGGGCCGGGGACGAGGTCTCCGGGGCGTTCGATTCGATGCTCGCCAAGCTCATCGTCACCGGCGCCACCCGCCAGGAGGCGCTCGAGCGCTCCCGCCGCGCGCTGGCCGAGTTCCGCATCGACGGCATCCCCACCGTCCTGCCCTTCCACGCGCGGGTGGTCGAGGATCCGGCCTTCGCGCCGGAGGATCCCGAGCAGCCGTTCTCCGTGCACACCCGCTGGATCGAGACGCAGTTCGACAACGATCTGTCGGCCGCGCCGCTGCCGGGCCAGCCGGAAGAGCCCGAGGACCGCGAGGCCGTGGTGGTCGAGGTGGACGGCCGACGGGTCGAGATCAGCCTGCCCGCCTCGCTGCGTGCGCCCCAGGCCCCGGTGCGGCAGCGCCGCAAGCGTCAGCACCGTGCGTCCGGGGAGGCCGGCGGGAGCGGCAACAGCGTCTCCGCGCCGATGCAGGGCACGATCGTGAAGGTGGTCGCCGAGGAGGGCCAGTCCGTGGCCGACGGCGACCTGCTGGTGGTGCTCGAGGCGATGAAGATGGAGCAGCCGATCACGGCGCATCGCTCCGGGATCGTCAAGAGCCTGAACGCGGAGATCGGCGCGACCGTCTCCGCGGGCGCCGTCCTCTGCACCATCGAGGACTGACACCGGGCGCGCCGGGCCGGGCACCCCGTCCCCGCCCGGCCCACGCCTCCCTCCCCCGGGCGCCTCTCTGCTCACGGGTGATGCGCGGTGTTCACGGGAGATGCGCGGTGCTGTTCCCTCCGCGGGAACCGCACCGCGCAGCGCTGTTCAGTCGCCGGGAGGGCGCATGGGGTGCCGGTTCAGGGCTGGTCGTCGTCGAGCATCCGCTGCCGCGCCACCTCGGCCAGGGAGCCGGTGAGCGAGGGGTAGATGGTGAAGGTGCCGGCGACCTGTTCGGCGGTGAGCCGATGGGCGACGGCGAGGGTGTAGGGCAGGATCAGCTCGCTGGCCCGGGGCGCGACCACGACCGCGCCGATCACGGTGTGCGAGCCGGGCCGCACGATGAGCTTCACGAACCCCTCGGAGATCCCCTGCATCTTCGCGCGCGGGTTGGTGTCCAGGCCCAGGGTCATCACCTCGCCGGCCACCTCGCCGTCCAGCACCTCCTGCTCGCTGACCCCCACCACCGCGATCTCAGGGCTGGTGAAGATCGCGGAGGAGACCTGCGCGGAGATCAGCGGGGAGACCGCGTCGCCGAGCGCGTGGTGCATCGCGATGCGGCCCTGCATGGCGGCGACCGAGGCGAGCGGGTAGACGCCGGTGCAGTCCCCGGCGGCATAGATGCCGCGCACCGAGGTGCGGGAGACGCGATCGGTCTCGATGTGCCCGGAGTCCCGCACCCTCACCCCGGCGCGCTCCAGTCCGAGATCACCGGTCCAGGGGATCCCGCCGAGCGCCATCAGCACGTGGCTGCCCGCGATCTCCTCGCCCGAGGTGAGGGTCACGACCACGCCGTCCTCGGTGCGGCGCGCGGTCGCGGCGCGGGAGCGGGAGCTCACGGTCACGCCGCGGCGGGTGAAGGCGTGCTCGAGCACGTCGGCGGCATCCGCGTCGGTGCCGGGCAGCACCTTCTCGCGCGAGGAGACGAGGGTGACCTCGCTCCCCAGGGCCCGGTACGCGCTGGCGAACTCGGCGCCGGTGACACCGGAGCCGACGACGATCAGATGCTCGGGCAGGCGATCGAGCTCGTAGAGCTGGGTCCAGTTCAGGATCCGCTCCCCGTCGCACGGCGCGCCGTCGAGCTCGCGCGGACGGGCCCCCACGGCCAGCAGGATCACGTCGGCGTCGAACGAGTCGATCCGCTCGCCCGCCGGGTCGAGCACCTCGACGCGGTCGGGCCCGTCCAGGCGCCCGCGCCCGTCGATCACCCGCACGCCCGCGTCGACCAGCGTGGCGCGGATGTCCGCGGACTGGGCGGCGGCGAGCTTCAGCACCCGGCGGTTCACGGCCGCGAGATCGACGTTCAGGGAGTGCGCGGCGGGGGCGGTGCCGTTGTCGGCGTCGCGGATGCCGAGCCGCTCCGAGCCGGCCACCAGGTCGAGCACGTCGGCCGTGGCGATGAGGGTCTTCGAGGGCACCACGTCGGTGATGACCGCGGCGCCGCCGATGCCGCGCTCCTCGAGCAGCACCGTCTCCGCGCCGTGCCGCGCAGCGGTCAGCGCCGCCTCGTACCCGCCGGGGCCGCCACCGAGGATCACCACCCGCACACGGTCTCCGGCGCGGGGGACCCGGCGGGGGTCCGGGGGAAGGGCAGTGCTGGGATCGCTCACCCCGTCATTGTGGCAAAGAACCTACGGTCAGGCGGCGGTTTCAGGCACCGGGAGCCGTGCGGCACGCCCCCGCGGGCGGCCCCGCTGCGTTACCTTCTGTCCATGACCTCTCCCGCATCCGACCCGTACCAGCTCGCCCGCGAGGCCGCCGCCGCGATCGCCGACGCCAGCGGCGTCCCCCACCACGACCTCGCCCTCGTGCTCGGCTCGGGATGGTCCGGCGCCGCGGACCTGCTCGGCGAGACGGTGTGGCAGGCCGACGCGACCACGATCCCCGGGTTCCGCCCGGCCGCCGTCGCGGGCCACGTGGGCACCCTGCGCTCGATCCGGGTGGAGGGAACGGGCGCCCGCGCCCTGGTGCTCGGCGCGCGCACCCACTTCTACGAGGGGGCCGGGGTGGACGCCGTCGTGCACGGGGTGCGCACCGCCGCCGCGACCGGCGCCCGCACGATGGTGCTGACCAACGGGTGCGGCGGCATCGACCCCGCCTGGGCTCCCGGCACCCCGGTGCTGATCCGCGACCAGATCAACTTCACCGGCGCCACCCCGCTGGTGGGCGCGAACTTCGTGGACCTCACGGACCTGTACACCCCGGCGCTGCGCGAGATCGCGCGCGACGTCGACGCCACCCTCGACGAGGGCGTGTACATGCAGTTCTCGGGCCCGAGCTACGAGACCCCGGCCGAGGTGCAGATGGCGAAGGCGATGGGGGCGCACCTGGTGGGCATGTCCACCGCGCTCGAGGCGATCGCCGTCCGCGAGGCGGGGATGGATCTGCTGGGCATCTCCCTGGTGACGAACCTCGCCGCCGGGATCAGCGGGGACGCGCTGAGCCACGAGGAGGTGCTCGAGGCGGGGCGTGCAGCCGGGCCGCGCATCTCCCGCCTGCTGGCCGAGACGGTGCGCCGGATCACCGACGCCTCGCCCGGGGCTGCGGCGGACGCCGCGACGGACGCGCCCGCATGAGCGTCGACGCCGCCCTGCGCGCCCGCGCCGAGAGCTGGATCCAGGACGATCCCGACCCCTCCACCCGGGAGGAGCTCACCGCGCTGCTGGCCCAGGCGGAGTCCGGCAGCGCCGCCGCGCTCGAGGAGCTCGCCGACGCCTTCGCCGCGGATCTCGAGTTCGGCACCGCCGGGCTGCGCGGCCGGATGGCGCCCGGCCCGCACCGCATGAACCTCGCGGTGGTCTCCCGCGCCGCCCGCGGGCTCGCCGACCATCTGCTGCGCGATCTCGAGCTCGACCGACCGCTGGTGGTGATCGGCTACGACGCGCGCCACCGCTCGCAGGACTTCGCGCGACGCTCCGCAGAGATCATGAGCGCGGCCGGCTGCCGGGTGCAGCTGCTGGAACGGCCCGGCCCCACTCCCCTGGTGGCCTTCGCCGTCCGGCACCTGGGTGCGGAGGCGGGCATCGTGGTGACCGCCTCCCACAACCCGCCGGCCGACAACGGCTACAAGGTCTACCTCGGCGGCCGGGGCGCTGCCCCCGAGGCGCGCGGCGTGCAGATCGTGCCGCCCTCGGATGCGCAGATCGCCGCACGCATCGCCGCGGTGGGGCCCGTCTCGGCGATCCCGCTGCCGCCCTCCGGCGAGGATCCCGGCATCGAGATGCTCGGCGAGCAGCTGCGCGAGGACTACCTCGCGGCGATCTGTGCGCTGCCGGATCCGGCAGGGCCGCGCGGGGTGCGGATCGTGCACACCGCGATGCACGGGGTGGGCACCGAGCCGGCGCTCGCCGCCCTGCACCGCACCGGCTTCGACGAGGTGCACAGCGTGGCGAAGCAGGCCGATCCCGATCCGGACTTCCCCACCGTCGCGTTCCCGAACCCCGAGGAGCCCGGCGCGATCGATCTCGCGCTCGAGCTGGCCCGCACCGTCGAGGCCGACGTCGTCATCGCCAACGATCCCGACGCCGACCGCTGCGCCGCGGCGGTGCGGGACCCGCACCAGGACGCGTGGCGGATGCTCACCGGGGACGAGCTGGGGGTGCTGCTGGGCGACCACCTGGTGCGCCGGCACGGCTATCGCGGGGTGCTGGCCCGCTCGATCGTCTCGAGCCGGTGGCTGGGTCGTCTCGCCGAGGATGCCGGGCTCGAGGCGGCCGCGACGCTGACGGGCTTCAAATGGATCGCTCGGGCGCCGGGCCTCGCCTACGGCTACGAGGAGGCGATCGGCTACTGCGTGCTGCCCGAGGCGGTGCGGGACAAGGACGGCCTCTCCGCGGCGCTCATGGTCGCCGAGATGGCCGCGCACGCGAAGGCGGAGGGGACGACTCTGGTGGGGCGGCTCGACGAGCTGGCCCGTGGGCACGGCCTGTACGCGACCTCGCAGCTGTCGATCCGGGTCGACGAGCTCGCCGAACGCGATGTGATGATGGCGCGGCTGCGCGCCGCACCGCCCGCCGCGCTCGCGCAGTCCCCGGTCGCCGTGGTGCAGGACCTCGCCGAGGGGTCGGTGGCGACCACCGGTCTGCCCCCGACCGACGGGATGGTGTTGTCCACCCGCGACGACGCACGCGTGATCGTGCGCCCCTCAGGCACCGAGCCCAAGCTCAAGTGCTACATCGAGGTGCACGAGGAGGTGCCGGCCGCGGCCGATGACGCCCGGCTCGGCGAGGTGCGGCGGCGTGCCGCGGCGCAGCTGGAGCGGATCGGCGCGGACATGCGCGGCGCGCTCACCGGCGCCTGATCCGGCCGCTGCCGCGCCGGCGGCGAGCGGCCCCCGACCAGGAGGCGCTGCCGCCGGCCGGCGACTGCCGGGAGCGGCGGTCAGTACCCGCTGCCGGTCCCGCCTTCGAGGATCGCCCGCGAGGAGGACAGGCCCAGCCGGCTGGCGCCCGCGGCGACCATCGCCTCGGCCGCCTCGCGGGTGCGGATACCGCCGGAGGCCTTGACGCCCAGACGGTCGCCGACGGTGCGGCGCATGAGCTGCACGGCATGCTCGGTGGCGCCCCCGGCGGGGTGGAAGCCGGTGGAGGTCTTCACGAAGTCGGCCCCGGCCCGCTCGGCCGCCTCGCACACGGCGACGATCTGCGCATCGTCCAGTGCGGCGGATTCGATGATCACCTTGAGCACGACCGGGGCGGGCGCCGCCTCGCGCACGGCGCGGATCTCCGCCTCGACGCCGGAGACGTCACCGGCACGGGCCAGGCCCACGTTGAGGACCATGTCGATCTCGTCGGCCCCCTTGGACACGGAGTCGGCGGCCTCGGCGGCCTTGATCGAGGAGGCGTGCTGGCCCGAGGGGAAGCCGCACACCGTGGCCACCTTCACGGTGGTCCGCACGGGGAGCATCGAGGGCGAGACGCACACGGAGTAGGTGCCCAGAGCCTCCGCCTCGCGCAGCAGCGCGGTGACATCCTCCGCGGTGGCCTCGGGCTTGAGCAGGGTGTGGTCGATGAGGGCGGCGAGCGCCGCGGTGTCCAGAGAAGTCATGGGCTGATCTTCCCACGATGCACCCCGGCGGCCCCACCCCTGCGCTCGTGCGATAGGTTTCGCGCATCGGTGCAGTGCGGGGCCTCGGGCGCGCGGAGCGGCCTGCATCCCGCTCCTCCTGCCGCGGGCCCGTCGACGACGACGCCCGCGCCCCTCTGGCCCACCGTCCCCACCTCACGAAAGGTCCCGCCCATGCGTTCCCTGGAGATCCACGGCGTCGACGATCTGCGCGTCGTCGAGCGCGCCCAGCCCGAGCCCGGACCCGGCGAGGTGCAGATCGCCGTCGAGTGGGGCGGCATCTGCGGCTCCGACCTCGCGTACTGGCGCCACGGCGTCTCCGGCACCGCGACGATGCGCCACCCCTTCGTGCTCGGGCACGAGGTCTCCGGCCGCGTCAGCGCGCTCGGCCCGGGGGTGGACGGGTTCGCGGTGGGGCTTCCCGTGACGGTGCATCCCGCCCGCACGTCCGGCCCGCTGCCGGAGCGGCTGGCCGGGCGGGACAACCTCCACCCGGACCTGACCTACCTGGGCTCCGCCGCCCGCGACCCGCACACCGACGGCGGCTTCGCGGAGCGGATCACGGTGCGCGCCGAGCAGGTGGTCCCGCTGCCCGACGGACTGGACACCCGCCGCGCCGTGCTCGCCGAACCGCTCGGGGTCGCGATCCATGCCGTGCACCGCGCCGGGGACGTGACCGGGGCGCACGTGCTCGTCAGCGGCTGCGGGCCCGTGGGGCTGCTCACGATCCTCGCGGTGCGTGCGGCCGGTGCCGCGCGCGTCAGCGCCGTGGACCTCTCCCCGCTCGCGCGGGAGCGGGCGCTCGCGCTCGGGGCGGACGTCGCCCTCGACGCAGCGGAGCAGCTCGGGCAGGACGTCACCGTCGCCTTCGAGGCCTCCGGCGCCCCGGCCTCCCTCGAGGCGATCCTGCGCGTGGTCGCCCGCGCCGCCGTGGTGGTCCAGGCGGGCAACCTGCCGCCGGCCCCGGTCTCCGTCGCCCTGGGCCCGATCGTCTCCAAGGAGATCGACTACCGCGGCACCTACCGCTTCGTGAGCGAGATCGAGGAGGCGGTCGAGCTGCTCGCCCGCTCCGAGCTCGCCGAGGGCGTCATCTCGCACGAGCTGGATCTCGCCGATGCCGGTGCCGCGTTCACCACCGCCGCCACGGATCCGCACAGCAGCAAGGTGGTGCTGCGCCTGGAGTGAGCCCGTGCGGCCACCGCCGGCGGACGGCATAGACTCGATGCCCGTGACCGCGTCCCGCAGCCCGAACCCTCGCCGCATCGTCCTGCTCGCCGGCCCCTCCGGCAGCGGGAAGGGCGAGCTGTCACGACGCTCCGGGCTGCCGGTGCTCCCGCTGGACGAGTTCTACCGGGATCACGACGCCCCCGGGCTCCCGCGCCGCTACGGCATCGTCGACTGGGACGACCCGTCCTCGTGGGACGCCGGAGCCGCGCTCGAGGCGCTCACCTCCCTCGCCCACGACGGCAGCGCCGAGGTGCCCGTGTACTCGATCGCCGAGTCGCGCCGCCTCGGCACCGGCCGGCTCGATGCCGGGGAAGCGCCCCTGGTCATCGCCGAGGGGATCTTCGCCGCCGAGCTCATCGCTCCGCTGACCGCCGCGGGGCTGCTCGCGGAGGCGCTGGTGCTGCGTCGGCCGGCGCCGGTGGTGTTCGCGCTGCGTCTCGCACGAGATCTGCGCGAGCATCGCAAGCCCCCGCTGACGCTGCTGCGGCGCGGCTGGTCGCTGGCCCGGGCTCAGGCGGCCGACGTCACGCGCTGGCAGGCGGCGGGGATGCGCCCCACCGGCCTCCACCAGGGCACCAGATGGCTGCAGCGGCTCGCCGGCAGCGCGGAGGCCGAGCAGCACCATCACCACGCCCCCGCGCGCCTCCCCGTCCTGGAGATCACCGCGGTGTGCTTCCTGCGGGACGGCGCCCAGGGCACCGAGGTGCTCGCGGTCCGCAAGCGCGGCACCGGCTCATACATGCAGGTCGGCGGGAAGCTGGAGCCGGGAGAGTCCGCGCGGGATGCCGCGGTGCGAGAGGTCGGGGAGGAGCTCGGAGTGAGCCTCGACCCTGCGGAGCTCGCGCCGCTGGGCGAATTCGAGGCGGTCGCCGCGAACGAGCCGGGCACCATGGTCCGCTCGACGGTCTGGACCACGGGCACGCCCCTGCCCGACCCGCTCGAGGTGCGTGCGGAGCTCGCCGACCACCGCTGGGTGCGGCTCGACCATCCGGGCTCCGGGGCGCGGCTCGCACCGCTCATGGTCCAGCACATCCTGCCGGCCCTGCGCGACCGCCGCTGATCCGTCGGTGCCCCTCGTCCCGCCCGCAGCGGCGGCGCGCTCAGACGATGCGGTCCAGCACGATCCGTCGCTCAGGGGCCGCCGTGCCCGGTGCGGCGAGGCTCCAGGATCCGTCGATCGCCTCGAGCGCGCGGGCGATGCGGCCGGGGGTGTCGGTGTGCAGCCGGGCGAGCACGTCCCCGGCACGTACGGTGTCTCCCACGTGTGCGGCGATCTCGACGCCGGCGGCGGCCTGCACGGCCTCCCCCGGGCGGGAGCGTCCGGCGCCGAGCCGCCACGCCGCGACCCCCACGCCCATCGCATCGAGCCCGGTGACGACGCCGTCCTGCGCGGCACGGACCTCCTCGACGTGCTGTGCGACCGGCAGGGGCGCGTCCACGTCGCCGCCCTGCGCGGAGATCATCGCGCGCCAGGTGTCCATCGCCCGCCCGTCGGCGAGCGCGGCCGCGACGTCGGCGTCGTGCACCCCGGCCGCCTCGAGCATCTCGCGGGCCAGGGCGCAGGTCAGCTCGACCACGTCGGCCGGACCGCCGCCGGCGAGCACCTCGAGGGACTCGCGCACCTCGAGGCTGTTGCCGGCGGTGCGGCCCAGCGGTGCGGACATGTCGGTGAGCAGGGCGACGGTGCGCGTCCCGGCGTCGGTGCCGAGCTCGACCATCGTGCGGGCGAGCTCGCGGGCGTCGGCCTCGTCCTTCATGAACGCCCCGGCGCCGGTCTTCACGTCGAGGGTCAGCGCGGCAGTGCCCTCGGCGATCTTCTTCGACATGATCGAGGAGGCGATCAGCGGGATCGCCTCGACGGTGCCGGTGACGTCGCGCAGCGCATAGAGCTTCTTGTCCGCCGGGGCGAGGCCGGAGCCGGCCGCGCAGATCACCGCGCCCACGCTCTCGAGCTGCGCCATCATCTCGTCGTTGGTCAGTGCGGCGCGCCAGCCGGGGATGGCCTCGAGCTTGTCGAGGGTGCCCCCGGTGTGTCCCAGGCCGCGGCCGGACAGCTGCGGCACCGCCACGCCGAAGGAGGCGACCAGCGGGGCCAGCGGCAGGGTGATCTTGTCCCCCACCCCGCCGGTGGAGTGCTTGTCGGTGGTGGGCTTGGAGAGGGCGGAGAAGTCCATCCGCTCGCCGGTGTCGATCATCGCGCTCGTCCAACGGGCGATCTCGGGGCGCTCCATGCCGCGCAGGAAGATCGCCATGGCGAGGGCGGCCATCTGCTCCTCGGCGACGACGCCGCGGGTGTAGGCGTCGATCACCCAGTCGATCTGGCCGCCCTCGAGACGGCCCCCGTCGCGCTTGGTGCGGATCACGTCGACGACGTCGAAGGGCTCGACGGCGGGGTCTGCGGTGGCGTCGGTCATGGAGAGCTCCTCAGGGGTGGGACGGCCCCGCCGCGGTCCTCGCGGCGCGGCGGCCGCAGGGCGAGAGGGCGGAAGGACGACAGGGCGGATGTGGTCAGGGGCGGAGGTCTGCGGGGCCGAACGCCTGCGGCAGCACGGCGTCCATGCTCCGCGGGCCCTCGGGGGTGAGGACCACGAGGTCCGGGGCGGCATGCTCGGAGAGCAGCTGGCGGCAGCGGCCGCAGGGCATGACCACGGCGCGCTCCTCACGGCCCAGCTGCTCGTCGCCGCCCACGCACACGAAGCGGCGCAGCTTCCCGCCGCCGCCGGCGATCAGCTCGCTGATCATCCCGCACTCGGCGCAGAGGGTGACGCCGTAGCCGGCGTTCTCCACGTTGCAGCCGCGCACCAGGCGGCCGTCCTCGGTGAGGCCCGCCGCCCCGACGCGGAAGCGCGAGTAGGGGGTGTAGGCGCGTTCGGCGATCTCGCGGGCGGCGGCGAGCAGCGGCGCGAACTCGGGCTCGGCCTCGGCCGCACGAGCGCGGGGCGGGAGGGATGCACTGGTGCTCATGCCGCCGATGCTCTCACTGCTTGATGTACGGCTGGCCGTCGGCGGCCGGCACGCGCACCCGGCCCACCACTCCGGCCACCGCGAACAGCGCGACGATGTACGGGAGCATCAGCAGGAAGTCGCCCGGGATCGACACCCCGCCCTCGGAGGCCGTCATCGTGCCCAGACGCAGCTGCAGCGAATCCGCGAAGGCGAAGGTGAGCGCGGCCAGCAGCGCGCCGACGGGGTGGTAGCGGCCCAGGATCATCGCGGCCAGGGCGATGTAGCCCTTGCCGGCGGACATCTCCTCGCCGAAGGCGACACCGGTGCCGATGGTGAGCGTCGCGCCGCCCAGCCCGGCCACGGCCGAGCCCAGCAGGACGTTCTTCCAGCGGGTGAGGTTCACGGCGATGCCGACGGTGTCGGCGGCCTTGGGATGCTCGCCCACGGCGCGCACGCGCAGGCCCCAGCGGGTGCGGAACAGGGCCACCGTGAGGCCGGCGACGATGATCCACATCAGGTACACGAGGATGTTCTGCTCGAACAGCATCCGCCCGATCACGGGGATGTCCGCCAGCAGCGGGATCCGCAGCGTGGGCAGCCGCATCGGCGAGTTGAACACCCCGGGGTTGTCCCGCATCACGGTGCCGAAGAAGAACGAGGTGACGCCGATGGCGAGCACGTTGAGCACCACGCCGACGATGATCTGCTGGACGTGGTAGCCGACGGCGAACAGGGCGAGCAGCGCGCCCATCACCATCGCCATGAACGGCGCGCTGAGCAGGCCGATCCACACGTTGCCGGCGAGCGACCCGATGAGCGTCGCGCCGAAGGCGCCGAACAGCAGCTGCCCCTCGATGGCGATGTTGATGACGCCGGCCCGCTCCGAGAGCACCCCGGACAGGGCTCCGAAGGCGAGGGGGACGGCGAGCACGATCGTGGCCTGCAGCAGGGTGGTCACATCGAGGGTGCGCTGGGAGATCACCCAGGTCATGAACGTGAGGACCCAGGCCACCGCGAACACGATGAGCAGTGCCAGGCGCAGCCTCGCCGGGGGCCGGGCGCTGCGGTGCTGCAGCACCCACAGCCCTGCCGAGGCGAGCAGCGCGAGGAGCGCGAACCCGATCGCCCCGCCCATGGAGGGCAGCGTCACCCGCTCGGGCACGATGCCGAAGGGGTTCAGGTCGCTCTCGCGGGCAAGCACGTAGACGGACTCCACGCCGGGGATGCCGCGCAGTCCGAAGAGGACCAGCGCGAGCAGGCCCAGCACGGTGGTGGTGACGGGCAGGTGCCACCAGTTCGCGGGGCGGGAATCCTCGAAGGTCTTCTCCACGGCGGAGTCGTCCACGACGACGGGTGTCGTGCTCATCGCTCCTCCTCCTGCGCGTCGGTGCGGTCCCCGGGTCGCTCGTCCGACGGGGCGGGTCCCGGCTCCCCGGCGGCTCCCGCAGCGGGTTCGGGCGGTGCGGGATCGGGCCCGCCCGGCGGTTCCGCGGCGTCGGGGCCGGCCGGGGAGCCTGCGGTGTGTGCGCCGGCTGCTCCCTGTGCCGTCCCGGGGATGGGCTCGTCCTGCTCCGCAGTGCGGGCAGCGGACGGCGCGGTGGCCGCGGCCCGTGCGGCGGTGGTCGGGGCCGTGGTCTGCGCGGCGCCGGTGCGGGCGCGGCGGGCGCGACGCACGCGAGCGGCGGCTCCCGGATGGTCGATGCGGCGCAGGCCGATGAGGGTGCGCACCAGCGGCGGGGCGGCGATGAACAGCACCACCAGCACCTGGATCACCTGGACCAGGTCCAGCGGCACGCCCTGGCTGCTCTCCATGAAGCGCCCGCCCGTGGACAGTCCCGCGAACAGCAGGCCCGCGAGCACGATCCCGAGCGGTCCGGAGCGGCCCAGCAGCGCCACGGTGATGGCGTCGAAGCCGATGTTCCCGGCGACCCCCTCGGTGAGGCGGTGCTCGGTGCCGAGCACGTGCACGGCGCCGGCCGCACCCACCAGCGCGCCGGCGACGGCCAGCACGAGGAAGGCGGTGCGGGCCGGGGAGATCCCGGCGACCTGGGCCGCGCGCGGGTTGGAGCCGACGGCCCGGAAGTGGAAGCCGATCGTGGAGCGGCTCATCAGCCACCACAGCACCGCGGCGGCGCCCGCGGCGAGGAAGAGCCCCGCGTGGAGACGGAAGCCGGAGCCCAGCAGCAGCGGCAGCGCCGCGTTCTCGCCGATCGAGGGCGACGTGGGCTGGGACTGGTTCGCACCGGTGAACGCGGGGGTCTTCAGCGCGTAGAACAGCAGGTACGTCGCGATCCAGTTCAGCATGATCGTGCTGATGACCTCGTTGGCGCCGAAACGGGCCTTGAGGAAACCCGCGATGCCTCCCCACACACCGCCCGCGAGGATGCCCGCGACCAGGCAGACCAGCAGGTGCAGCACCACGGGCAGGTCGAGGGTGAACCCCACGTAGCCGGCGGCCATGGCGCCGACGATCAGCTGCCCGGTGCCGCCGATGTTGAACAGGCCCGCACGGAAGGAGACGGCCATCCCGGCGGAGGCGATGATCAGCGGCGTGGCGATGGTGAGGGTCTCCGTGAGCGGCCGCAGACCGGCCGAGAGGGCCGGCACCAGCACGTAGGTGCCCGTCCCGCCGGCCTCGCGGACGCTCTCGGCAGCCCGCGCGTACCCGGTCCCGTCGAAGACCGCCCCGCGGAACATCGCGCCGTAGGCCTGGGTGACGGACTGCCAGATCGCGGTCAGCGCATCGCTGGGACGGGCGAAGAAGTAGCCGAGGGTCTCGCGGACCTCCTGGTCGGCGATGACGATCAGCACGGAGCCGATGAGGAAGGCGAACACGAAGCTCATCACCACCACCAGCAGGTCGCCGCGCGCGATCCGCTGCAGGGTGCGCGCCAGGGCGGATTCGGCGGTCTGCTCCGGCGGCGGCGGGGCGTCGGTGCTCCCGGCCCCCACTCCCGGGGCGGAACCGGTGTCGGCCACATCTACAGTGCTCACGCGCTCATCTCCTCTCGCTCGTACCTCGCAGCTCGTCGACGAACGACGCTCACGCGCTCATCTCCTCCCGCTCGTACCTCGCAGCTCGTCGGCGAAGGGTGCTCATGCGATGTCTCCTTCGTCGGCGAGCTGGGAGTCGGTGGTGCGGGCACCGGCGGCCACGGCCTCGCGGGCGGCCTCGGCGGTGTAGCCGGCCATCATCAGGCCCAGCACGTCACGGTCCTCGTCCCCGGGGACGATCCCCAGGATCTTGCCGCGGTACATCACGGCGATGCGGTCGGCGAGCTGGGTGACCTCGTCCAGCTCGGTGGAGACGATCACCACCGGGGTGCCCTTGTCCCGCTCGTCGAGGATCCGGCGGTGCAGGAACTCGATCGAGCCGACGTCCACGCCGCGGGTGGGCTGGGAGGCGATCAGCAGCGCCAGCTCGCGGTTCAGCGCCCGGGCCATGACGACCTTCTGCTGGTTGCCGCCCGACAGGGTGGACACCGCCGAGACGGCCGATTCCGTGCGGATGTCGAACTCCGGGATCAGCCGTTCCGCGTTCTGACGGATCGCCTTGAGCTTCATCGCCAGGGCGCTGCCGAAGGGCGGGCGGTCGTGCTGATCCAGGACCAGGTTCTCGGCGACGGAGAAGTCGGGCACCAGCGCGTCGTGGGTGCGGTCCTCGGGGACGAAGCCGACGCCCGCGTCGAGCACCTGCTTGGTGGAGCGGCCCACGAGCTCTCGCCCCTCGAGCGTCGCCGAGCCGTGCACGGTCTCCTGCAGGCCCAGCAGCGCCTCGGTGAGCTCCGTCTGGCCGTTGCCCTGCACTCCCGCGACGGCGAGCACCTCGCCGTGGCGCACCTCGAAGGAGACCCCGTCCAGGGTGCGCGTCCCGGCGGCATCGGTGACCCGCAGGTCGGTGACCTCGAGCGCCACCTCCCCCGGCGCGGCCTCGGACTTGTCCTGGGCGAGGGAGACCTGGCGGCCCACCATCAGCGAGGCGAGCTCGGCCTGATCGGCGGAGGGATCCGCCTCGCCCACCACCTTGCCGCGGCGGATCACGGTGATGCGATCGGAGACCGCCTTGACCTCGCGGAGCTTGTGGGTGATGAACACGATCGAGGTGCCCTCGTCCCGCAGCTGCCGCATGATCGCCATCAGCTCGTCGGTCTCGTGCGGGGTGAGCACGGCGGTGGGCTCGTCCAGCACCAGCACCTCGGCCCGGCGGCTGAGCGCCTTGATGATCTCGACCCGCTGCTGCGCGCCGACGGGGAGATCCTCGACCAGCGCATCGGGATCCAGGTCGAAGCCGAAGCGGGCGGAGATCTCCCGCACCAGGGTGCGGGCGGCGGCGATGTCGAGCAGCCCGCCCCTGGTCGGCTCGTGGCCGAGCACCATGTTCTCGGCCACGGTGAACACGGGCACCAACATGAAGTGCTGATGGACCATGCCGATGCCGGCATCCATCGCATCGCCCGGATCGGAGAAGGCGACGGGCTCGCCGTCGATGACGATCTGCCCGCCGTCGGGCCGGTACAGCCCGTACAGCACGTTCATCAGGGTCGACTTGCCGGCCCCGTTCTCGCCCAGCAGGGAATGGATCTCCCCCGGTTCGACGACGAGGTCGATGGCGTCGTTGGCCACGAAGCTCCCGAAGGTCTTCGTGATCCCGCGCAGTTCGAGCTTCACAGCACTCGCTTCCGTCGGCGTCGACCGGGCTCCCCGGCCGAACGATGTGAGGACAGGGACGCGGTCCCCGCCCACCCGGGGACGGGGACCGCGCACCGCTCAGCGGCTCAGGCCTCCGCGGGGGCCGCTGCGGACTCGACGACCACGGAGCCGTCGATGATCTCCTGCTTCAGGCTCTCCAGCTCCTCGGTGAGCTCTGCAGGGACATCGTCTTCGAACTCGTGGAACGGGGCCAGGCCCACGCCGCCGTTCTCGAGGGTGCCCACGTACGGGGTGCCGTCGAACTGGCCATCGGCGGCCCCGGAGATGACGTCCTCGACCGCGGTGGACATCTCCTTCATCACCGAGGTGAGGATGACCGCCTGGGCGTCCTCATCGGAGGAGTTGGTCTCGAAGCCGTCCGCGTCGACCCAGATCACCATGCGGTCGTCGGCCTCCTTGGCGGAGGCGAGGGTGCCCGCACCGACCGGGCCGGCCACCGGCATCACGATGTCCGCGCCCGCGTTGTAGAACTCGTCGGAGACGGCCTTGCCCTTGGACTGGTCCTCGAAGTCGCCGGTGAAGGAGCCCTGCTGAGCCTCCTTGTCCCAGCCGAGCGCCTCGACATCGGTGTCGTGGGTGTCGTTGTAGTGCGCGACGCCGTCGACGAAGCCGTCCATGAAGATGGTGACGGTGGGGATGTTCATGCCCCCGTAGGTGGCGACCTTCCCGGTCTCGGTGGTGCCCGCGGCGAGGTAGCCGGCGAGGAACGCGGCCTCGGCCGTGTTGAACTCGATCGGCTTGACGTTCTCGACCTCGATCGGCTCACCGTCCGCATCCTGCGCGGTGGAGTCGACGATCGCGAAGTCGGTCTCGGGGTTGGCCTGGGCGGCGTCACCGGTGGCGGGTGCCAGCAGGAACCCGACGGTGATGATCAGGTCGCACTGCTGGGTGACCATGTTGTTGATGTTGGGCGCGAAGTCGGAGACCGCGGTGGACTCCGCGGAGGCCTTCTCGATGCCGAGGTCCTCCTCGGCGGCGAGCAGGCCGTTGTAGCTGGACTCGTTGAAGGACTTGTCGTCCCAGCCGCCGGAATCCGAGACCATGCAGGCCTTGTAATCGCTCGAGGCGCCGCCGGCATCGCTGCCACCGCCGCCGTCGGTCTCCTCGGGGGCGGTGCCGCAGGCGGCGAGGGTCAGGGCGCCGGCGCCGACCAGGGCGAGTGCACGCGTGATGCTCTTCATGAGGATTCCTTCGCTCAGGTGCGGGGACGGGAGCTCCCCGAGGGGTTCGTGGCGACTGCGCTGTCGCGGTGCGACTCGGACCATATCCGGGCGCGGCAGGGCCCGGGGGCCGCTTCGGTCCCACGTCGTGAACCGTTATGAAATCGACGCGGATCTGTCGTATGCGGTGCGGCGGCGCCCACACTCCCGAGGGCCCTCATCCGCGGCGGCGGAGGCCGTCACCGCTGGGGCGCGGGAGCGGGCCCTTCCGGGAGGCCGAGTCGCTCAGACGGGCAGCAGGTCGCGCTGCACGCAGGCGGAGGCGAGCACCGAGGCGCCGATGCCGATCGCGCGCTCGTCGATCATGAGGTCGCCCATGTGCAGGTCGTAGGTGCGCCCGCCCGGGGTGCGGGTGCCGAGGCGGGCGAGGGCTCCGGGCACCTTCTCGAGGTACCAGGCGAAGTCCTCCCCGCCCAGGGACTGGGCGGTGGGATCGAGGTTGTCCCGCCCGAGCACGCCGTGCACGGCGGCGGAGAGCACCTCGACGCTCGAGGGGGCGTTGGAGACCGGGGGCACGCCGCGGTCGTGGCTCACCCGCGCCTCGATGCCCCACGGCCGCACCAGGTCCGCGAGCACCGTCTCGAGCAGGTCCTCCGCCTGGTCCCAGGCGTCGTGGTCGAGGCAGCGCAGCGTCCCCTCGAGCGTGCCGCTGGACGGGATGGCGTTGAAGGCCGAGCCGGCATGGATGCTGCCCCAGGTGAGGTTCACCCCGGAGCGCGGATCCATCCGACGGGTCAGCGCGGCCGGCAGCTGGGTCGCGATCGAGCCGAGCGCGTAGACGAGGTCCTGGGTGAGATGGGGGCGCGAGGTGTGGCCGCCCGCGCCGCGCACCAGGATCTTCACCGGGTCGGTCGCGGAGGTGATGGGGCCGGACTTCAGCCCGATGTGCCCCACGTCGACCCCCGGGTCGCAGTGCAGGGCGAGGATCGAGTCGACCCCGTCCAGCACGTCCTGGCCGATCAGCTCGAGCGCTCCGCACGGGTGCTGCTCCTCCGCGGGCTGGAACACGAGCCGCACCCCGCGACGGAGACCACCGGCGTCGGCCGCCCGGACCAGCGCGGTCGCCGCGCCGAGCACCGCGCTCATGTGGACGTCGTGCCCGCAGGCGTGGGAGACGCCCTCGACGGTGGAGCGGAAGGCGACGGTGGACAGCTCCGGGATCCCCAGCGCATCCATGTCGGCGCGCAGCGCCATCTTCTCCAGGGTCGGGTCGGAGCCGGGGATGTCGCAGATCAGACCGGTGTTCGCCATCCGCTGCGGGGCCAGCCCCAGCGCTCGGAGATGCTCGTCGATGAAATCGGTGGTGGCATGCTCCTGATGGGAGAGCTCGGGATGGCGGTGCAGGTGGCGCCGCACCTGGCGCAGCGCCTCCTCGGCCTCGGCGACCGTCGTGGCGATCAGGCCCGTCGGCCCCAGCATCGCCCGCTGCTCCGCGGTGCCCAGCAGCACCTGCTGCGACTGCTCCACTGTGTGCTCCCCTGCATTCTCCGTCGGGACGGCCGCTGCGCGGCACGTCGAGGTCCGACGCCCCTCGCGGTGGCCGCTGCGGGCGGCCGACGTCAGCGCAGGTGGCCCAGTCCGATCCGCTCGAGGCGGGCGACGAGTGCCGAGAGGTCCTGCGCCTGCTCGTCGGCGAGCACCAGCAGCGCGTCCTCGGTGTCGACGATGCTGATGCCGTCCAGCCCGACCAGGGCGATGTGGCGATCCGTGGCACCGTACACCGTGGCCCGCGAGGAGACGGCATCCACGGCGGCGCTTCCCAGCACCCGGACGTCGCCGCCCCCGCGGTCTTCCGAGCCCTCTACGCCGGCCGGGGCGGGGCGCTCGCGCAGCTGCCGCGCGAGGGCGGCGAAGTCCCCCACGTCGTCCCATCCGAAGGAAGAGGGCACCACGGCGACCCGCCCGGCCGCGGCGAGCGGTTCGGCCAGGGCGTGATCGATCGCGATCGCGGTGAGATGCGGCCACACCCTCTCGAGCACCTCGGCCTGCTCGGGCGTGCCGTGCGCGGCCGCGATCTCCCGCGCGCCGCGCGCGAGCGGTGGGATCTGCGCCGCGAGCTCGTCGAGCAGCACCGACGCCCGCACCACGAACATCCCGGCGTTCCACAGGAAGCGCCCGGTGGTCAGGAACCGCTCGGCCCGCTCGCGCTCCGGCTTCTCCACGAAGCGGGCGACGGGGCGGACACCGCGAGGGAGCGCGTGCGCACCAGCATCAGCGGCAGCACCAGCATCGGCAGCGCGGCGCTGGCGCCGACGCCAGGTGACTCCTCCTCGGCGCTCTGCTCGATGTATCCGAAACCGGTCGCGGGGTGCGTGGGAGTGATCCCGAGGGTCACCAGGTATCCGAGCTCCGCGGCCTCACGGGCCAGGCGCACCGCCTCGTGGAAGGCGGCCTGGTCGCCGATGAGGTGGTCCGCGGCGAAGGAGCCGATGACCGCGGTGGGGTCCTCCCGCTCCACGAGCGCAGCGGCCAGCGCGATCGCGGGCATGGAGTCGCGGGGCGAGGGCTCCCCCACCACGCGGACCCCGCTGTGCGATGCGAGCTGCTCCCGCACGGCGGCCTCGTGCGCCGCGCCGGTCACCACGATCGGCGGGCGGTCCGCGAGGGGTGCCAGGCGCGCCAGGGTCCCCTGCAGGAGGCTGCGCCCCTCCCCCGTGAGGTCCAGCAGGAACTTCGGGCGCGCGCGGCGTGAGAGCGGCCACAGCCGGGTGCCGGCACCGCCGGCGGGGATCACGGGCACGAACGGGGCCTGGGGCATCGGCCCAGCGTAACGGAGCCGCGAGGGCGTCCCGGAGGGTCCGGAGCGGCGTGGACGGGGCCGCGTGGGGAGGCGCTCCACCGGCCCTGCCTGGTGCTACGCTGAAGAGGCCCCTGTCGGGGGCGATGATGATGTCGCCGTGTCGTGAAATGGCCGCCCGCGTGCGGTCCACGTCGCGACCGTCGTCCGGAGGCACGTTCCGGAGGGCACGCGCCGCACTCCGCGGCATCTCATCACCGTTCCCGCCTTCACCCCGACGCTTCTGGAGGATCTCCGTGGCTTCAGCCCAATCCGGGACGCTCTATCGCGGACGCGAGGGCATGTGGTCCTGGGTCGCCCACCGCATCTCAGGAATGCTCATCTTCCTGTTCCTGCTGGTGCACGTCCTGGACACCGCTCTCGTCCGTGTCTCCCCCGAGGCGTACAACGAGGTGATCGGGCATTACAAGACGGTGGTGTTCGGCCTCGGCGAGGTCGGACTCGTCGGCGCGATCCTCTTCCACGCCCTGAACGGCCTGCGCATCATCCTCGTGGACTTCTGGTCCCAGGGCACCAAGCGCCAGCGCGGCATGTTCTGGGCCGTGGTGGTCGTGTGGGTCGTGCTCATGGCCGGCTTCCTCCCCCGCCACCTCATGCACATGTTCGGAGCGTGATCCCGATGACCTCCACCACCTCGATCCCGGATCCCTCCACCCGCTACCGCCGCACCGGCCAGCGCGGCCTGAACGCCGAGATGCTCTCGTGGATGTTCATGCGCGGCTCCGGCGTGCTGCTGGTGATCCTCGTCTTCGGCCACCTCTTCGTGAACCTGTGGCTCGGCGAGGGCGTCAAGGGCATCGACTTCGCCTTCGTCGGCGGCAAGTGGGCCTCCCCCTTCTGGCAGGTCTGGGACCTGCTGATGCTGTGGCTGGGCCTCATCCACGGCGGCAACGGCGTGCGCACGATCATCAACGACTACGCCCGCGGCGACCGGATCCGCCTGGTCCTCAAGGGCCTGCTCTACTTCGCCGTGGTCGTCACGATCATCCTGGGCACGCTGGTGATCTTCACCTTCGATCCCTGCCCCGTCGGCGCCGAGCCGAGCCTGCTGCCCTCCTTCTGCGAGGGCTGACGCCCCCGGGGCGGCCGCTCCGCGGCCGCCCCTCCATACTTCCCGGTCGACCCGAAACGGAGCAGTCACCCGACATGCAGACCCATACCTACGACGTGGTGATCGTCGGTGCCGGCGGCGCCGGCATGCGCGCCGCCCTCGAGTCCTCGAAGCGGGCTCGCACCGCCGTCGTCACGAAGCTCTACCCCACCCGCTCCCACACCGGCGCGGCCCAGGGCGGCATGTGCGCCGCCCTCGCCAACGTCGAGGACGACAACTGGGAGTGGCACACCTACGACACCGTCAAGGGCGGTGACTACCTCGTCGACCAGGACGCCGCGGAGGTGATGGCCAAGGAGGCCATCGACGCCGTGCTCGACCTCGAGAAGATGGGCCTGCCCTTCAACCGCACCCCCGAGGGCAAGATCGACCAGCGCCGCTTCGGCGGCCACACCCGCGACCACGGCGAGGCGCCGGTGCGCCGCTCCTGCTACGCCGCGGACCGCACCGGCCACATGATCCTGCAGACGCTCTACCAGAACTGCGTGAAGCAGGACGTGGAGTTCTTCAACGAGTACTACGTGCTCGACGTGCTCATGACCGGCGACCCCCGCACCGACGAGGGCGTGCGCGCCTCCGGCGTGGTCACCTACGAGCTGGCCACCGGCGAGATCCACGTCTTCAAGGCGAAGTCCGTGGTGTTCGCCTCCGGCGGGTTCGGCAAGATCTTCAAGACCACCTCGAACGCCCACACCCTCACCGGTGACGGCCCCGCGATGGCGTTCCGCCGCGGCATCCCGCTCGAGGACATGGAGTTCTTCCAGTTCCACCCGACGGGCCTGGCGGGCCTCGGCATCCTGCTGTCGGAGGCGGCCCGCGGCGAGGGCGGCATCCTGCGCAACAGCGACATGGAGCGCTTCATGGAGCGCTACGCACCCACGCTCAAGGACCTCGCCCCGCGCGACGTGGTGGCGCGCGCGATGGCGAACGAGGTGCGCGAGGGCCGCGGCGCCGGCCCGAACAAGGACTACGTCTACCTCGACCTCACCCACCTCGAGCCCTCGCACATCGACGCGAAGCTCCCGGACATCACCGAGTTCGCGCGCACCTACCTGGGCGTCGAGCCCTACACGGACCCGATCCCGGTGTTCCCCACCGCGCACTACGGCATGGGCGGCATCCCCACCAACATCCGCGGCGAGGTGCTGCGCAACGCGACCGACGTGATCCCCGGCCTGTACGCCGCCGGGGAGACCGCCTGCGTCTCGGTGCACGGCGGCAACCGCCTGGGCACCAACTCGCTGCTGGACATCAACGTGTTCGGCCGTCGCGCCGGCATCGCCGCCGCGGAGCACGCGGACGAGGTGGACATGCCCGAGCTGCCCGAGGACGTCGAGCTGCCCACCGTCGAGCTGCTGCAGCGCCTGCGCGATCGCCCGGCCACCGAGGATCGCATCGCCGACATCCGCCTCGAGCTGCAGGAGCTCATGGACGCGAACGTCCAGGTGTTCCGCACCGACGAGACCTGCCGCCGCGCGCTGGCCGGCATCGCCGAGCTCAAGAAGCGGTACGAGACCGTCGCCATCCAGGACAAGGGCCGCCGCTACAACCTGGACCTGATGGAAGCGGTCGAGCTCGGCTTCCTGCTCGACCTCGCGGAGATCGTCGCCCTCGGCGCGCTGCACCGCAAGGAGTCCCGCGGCGGTCATTTCCGCGAGGACTTCGAGAACCGCGATGACGTCAACTTCCTCGAGCACACCATGGCCTACCGCACCCTCCCGGACGAGGAGGGCATCGAGGGCACCCCGATCCGCCTGGGCACCAAGCCCGTCGTGATCACCCGTTACGAGCCGAAGGAGCGCACGTTCTGATGACTGCCGTCGCTGAGAAGCCCGAGGCCGCCTCCGGGGCCGAGGAGATCCCGTCGTTCCAGGTCACCCTGCGCATCTCGCGCTTCGACCCGGACAGCTCCAAGGGTGCCCGCTGGGAGGACTTCACCGTCACGATGCACGGCACCGACCGTGTGCTCGACGCCCTGCACGAGATCAAGTGGCACGTGGACGGCTCGCTGACCTTCCGCCGCTCCTGCGCCCACGGCATCTGCGGCTCGGACGCGATGCGGATCAACGGCCGCAACCGTCTGGCCTGCAAGACGCTGCTGAAGGACCTCGACATCGACAAGCCCATCACCGTCGAGCCGATCAAGGGCCTGCCGGTGGAGAAGGACCTGATCGTCGACATGGAGCCGTTCTTCGACTCCTACAAGGAGGTCATGCCGTTCCTGGTCGCGGGCGGTCAGGAGCCCAGCCGCGAGCGGCTGCAGTCCGCCGAGCAGCGCGAGCGCTTCGACGACACCACCAAGTGCATCCTCTGCGCCGCGTGCACCTCCTCATGCCCGGTGTTCTGGACCGACGGGCAGTACTTCGGCCCGGCCGCGATCGTCAACGCCCACCGCTTCATCTTCGACTCGCGCGATGACGCCGGGGAGCAGCGACTGGAGATCCTGAACTCCAAGGAGGGTGTGTGGCGCTGCCGCACCACCTTCAACTGCACCGAGGCGTGCCCGCGCGGCATCCAGGTGACCAAGGCGATCGCCGAGGTCAAGCAGGCCGTCATCACCGGCCGCATCTGATCACCTCGAGGTGACGCCCCGAAGCGTCACCAGAACGGCCGGGCGCCCCTCGACGGGCCCCGGCCGTTCTGCGTCGGGGCCCGGCTGTCCTGTCGCGACGCACCGCCGGCGCTGCTGCCCGGCCGTGGCGGTGCTGCGCCGGTCCTGCCGGCCGGCCGGGGCGGTGCTGCGCCGTGTCCCGCCCGCCGCGCAGACAGAAGTGCGCTGAGCACCGATGTGAAAGCTCATCATCGGTGCTCAGCGCACTTCTGCGTCGACCCCAGCCCGGGATCGACCGCGGGCATGTGTCGACGGTGGCGGCGCTCCCCCGCGGCGGTCGGCAGCCGCCGGTCGCCGGTCGGCGGGGTCAGGAGTAGCTGATCACCAGCGGGGCGTGGTCGGACCAGCGGGTGTCGTAGCTGGGCGCCCGATCGACCTGCGCCGAGGTCGCCCGGGCCGCGAGATCCTCGGTGGCCAGCTGGTAGTCGATCCGCCAGCCGGCGTCGTTGTCGAAGGCCTTGCCGCGCTGCGACCACCAGGTGTACGGCCCGGGGCCGTCGCCGTGGAGGGCGCGGTGGACGTCCACGAAACCGGCGTCGGTGGTGAGGCGGTCGAGGTAGGCGCGCTCCTCGGGGAGGAACCCGGCGGACTTCAGGTTGCCCTTCCAGTTCTTGATGTCCCACTCGGTGTGGGCGATGTTGATGTCCCCGGTGAGCGCCACGTGCCCACCGGCCGCACGGAGCTCCTCGAGCCGCAGCATCATCGCATCGAGGAAGGCGTACTTGTCGGTCATCGTCTGCGGCTTCTCGGTGTTGCCGGAGTGCATGTAGCAGGAGATGACGGTGAGGGTGCGGCCGTCGCCGAACGGGTCGGCGAGGTCGCTCTCGATCCAGCGGCCCGTGTGGCTGTCGCCCTCGACGCCGGGCAGCCCGCAGCGCATGGCGTCCAGATCGACGTCCTCCCGGGAGGAGCGCACGGCGATCGCGACCCCGGCGCGGCCCTTGAGCTGCGAGGCCTCCCCCGCGATGCTCCAGCCCTCGCCCACCAGACCGGCCAGCAGCTCCTCGGGGGCGCGCACCTCCTGGAGGGTGATGACGTCGGCGGAGGTGGCGGCGAGCCAGTCGCCCATCCCCTTCCGCGCGGCGGCACGCAGGCCGTTGACGTTGACGGTGGCGATGGTGAAGGTCACGCGGACACCTCGATCCCGGCGGCCCGCTCGGCCGCCTCGACGACGTTCTTCATGAGCAGTGCACGGGTCATGGGCCCGACACCGCCGGGGTTGGGGCTGAGCCAGGCGGCGACCTCGGAGACGCCGGGGGCGACATCACCGACCAGGCGGGCCTTGCCTCCCTCGGGATCCTCCTGCCGCGAGACGCCGACGTCCAGCACGATCGCGCCGGGCTTGACGTCCTCGGGCCGGACCAGGTGCGCGACGCCGGCGGCGGCGACGATCACATCGGCGCGGCGCAGGTGCTCGGGCAGGTCCGTGGTGCCGGTGTGGGTGAGGGTGACGGTCGCATTGATGCTGCGACGGGTCATGAGCGCGCCGATCGAGCGGCCGACGGTCACTCCGCGCCCGATCACCACGACGTCCTTGCCCGTGAGGTCGATGTCGTGGCGCAGGAGCAGCTCGATCACGGCGCGCGGCGTGCAGGGCAGCGGGGTGTGGATCGGCGTGTAGGCGTTGAGCACCAGGCGGCCGAGGTTCATGGGGTGCAGGCCGTCGGCGTCCTTGGCGGGGTCGATCCGCTCGAGGATCGCGTCGGTGTCGATCTGATCGGGCAGCGGCAGCTGGACGATGTACCCGGTGCACTCCGGATCGGCGTTCAGCTCGTCGACGACAGCTTCCACCTCCTGCTGGCTCGCGTCGGCCGGCAGGTGCTTCTGGATCGAGTGGAGACCGATCTGCTCGCTGTCACGATGCTTGCCGCGCACATAGGCGGCGCTGCCCGGGTCGTCCCCGACCAGCACGGTGGCGAGGCCGGGGCGTCGCTGACCGGCGTCGACGAGGCGCGCGACCCGTTCGGTCAGCTCCTCCTTGATCGCCTTCGCGGTGGCCTTGCCGTCGAGGATCTGTGCCGTCATGGCGCTCCTTGGGTCGTGGGGGACGGTCGGGCGGAGGTCGCGGGGCCGCGGCCCTCCGGAGGGGAAGCCGGCGGGGCCCGGCGCCGAGGTGCCGGGCCCCGCAGGTCCTCTCAGTACTGCTGGAGGTCGGCGTACAGCGGCTTCGCCTCGGCGAGGGCTGCGGTGCGCGCACGGAGCGTCTCGATGTCGGCGCCGCCGGTGAGGGTCAGGGCGATGACGTCGGCGACCTCGGTGAACTCTGCGGCGCCGAAGCCGCGGGTGGCCAGCGCCGGGGTGCCGATCCGCAGGCCGGAGGTGACCCGGGGCGGGCGCGGGTCGTTGGGCACCGCGTTGCGGTTGACGGTGATGCCGGCCTCGTGGAGGCGGTCCTCGGCCTGCTGGCCGTCGAGCTCGCTGTCCACGAGGTCCACCAGCACGAGGTGCACGTCGGTGCCGCCGGAGATCACCTTGACGCCGGCCGCCTTCGCGTCCTCCGCCTGGAGGCGCTCGGCGATGATCCGCGCACCCTCGAGGGTGCGGGCCTGGCGGTCCTTGAAGTCCTCGGAGGCGGCGACCTTCAGCGCGACGGCCTTCGCGGCGATGACGTGCATGAGCGGGCCGCCCTGCTGGCCGGGGAACACGGCCGAGTCGATCTTCTTGGCCCACTTCTCCGTGCACAGGATCATGCCGGAGCGGGGGCCGCCGATGGTCTTGTGGATGGTGGTGGAGACGACGTCCGCGTAGGGGACGGGGCTGGGGTGCAGGCCCGCGGCGACGAGCCCGGCGAAGTGCGCCATGTCCACCCAGAGGGCGGCGCCGACCTCGTCGGCGATCTCCCGGAACTTCGCGAAGTCGAGCTGGCGGGTGTAGGCGGACCAGCCGGCGACGATCACCTTGGGCTGCTCGGCCACGGCCAGCTCGCGCACCTTGTCCATGTCGATGAGGCCGGTGCCGGGCTCGGTCTCGTAGGCGACGATGTCGTAGAGGCGGCCGGAGAAGTTGATCTTCATGCCGTGGGTGAGGTGGCCGCCGTGTGCGAGGGAGAGGCCCATGAGCTTGTCCCCGGGGCGGGCCAGGGCGTGCATCACCGCGGCGTTCGCGGAGGCGCCCGAGTGGGACTGCACGTTGGCGTGCTCGGCGCCGAAGAGCTCCTTCGCCCGGTCGATCGCGATCTGCTCGGCGACGTCGACCTCCTCGCAGCCGCCGTAGTAGCGCCGGCCCGGGTAGCCCTCGGCGTACTTGTTCGTCAGCACCGATCCCTGCGCCTGCAGCACCGCCCGGGGGACGAAGTTCTCGCTGGCGATCATCTCGAGCGTGCGCTGCTGGCGTGCCAGCTCGCGGTCGAGCACCTGGGCGATGTCCGGGTCGAGAGCGTCGATGGACTGGTCGAGGACGTTCACAGGGCCTCCTGCAGGGACGGGGCGGGGCGAGACGGCATGGGTGCCGCCCGGCCATCTTAGGACGGCGCGGCGGGATGCCGCGGACGGGATCAGAGTTCGTCGGCGCCCGCGGCGGCGGCGATGCGGGGGGGGCTCAGGCGGCGCCGTGCGCGGGTGCCGGGGCGGCGGCGATGTCAGAGGTCGAGGCCGAGCCGCACCGGTTCGGGCACGAGGCGGATGCCGTAGGCCTCGGCGACCCGGTCCTGCACGTCGCGGGCGAGGGCCGCCAGGTCGTCGCTGCCGGCCCCTCCCCGATTGGTCAGCGCCAGGGAGTGCTTGGAGGAGACCGCGGCCCGCTCGCCCACCGCGTGGCCGCGCTCGATGCCGGAGTGGCTGATCAGCCAGGCGGCGCTGGTCTTGACCCGCCCCTCCCCCGCCTCGTAGCGCGGGGCCTCGGCGGGCAGGCGGGAGGCCTCCTCCGCGTCGAGGATCGGGTTGGTGAAGAAGGAGCCCGCGCTCCACGTGTCGTGATCGGCGGCATCGAGCACCATGCCCTTCGCGGCGCGGATGCGCAGCACCGCCTCGCGCACCTCGCGCATCGGGGCGCGGTCGCCGACCTGCACCCCGAGCGCCTCGGCGAGCTGGGCGTAGCGGATCGGGGCGGAGAGCGACCCGATCGTGTGCTGGAACGTGACCGACAGCACCACGTAGCGGCCGGTGGCGGAGGGCACGTCCCCGGCGTAGCGGGTCCGCTTGAAGAGGCTGTCGCGGTAGGCGAAGCCGCAGTCGGCGGTGAAGAAGGTGCGCACCGCGTTCTGCTCCCGGTCCCAGGTGCGCACCCGGGAGATGGTCGAGGCGACCTCCTGCCCGTAGGCGCCGACGTTCTGGATCGGGGTCGCTCCGACGGTGCCGGGGATGCCGGAGAGCGCCTCGATGCCGACCATCTCCCGGGCGATCGCGTACCGCACCGCACGATCCCAGTTGACTCCGGCGAAGTACTCGACGATCGCGCCGCCGCAGGTGGGGTCCAGCGGGGTGAGCTCGGCGGGGTCGACGGGGATGCCGTCCGGCTCACCGGAGGCTCCGACCTCGCAGGTCGCGTCCAGCAGGGGCGGCTCCTCGGGGTCGCGCAGCAGCACCACGGTGCCCTCGAAGGGCTCGTCGGAGGCGACGAGGTTGGAGCCTCCGCCGAGCACCAGCAGCTGTTCCCCGGCGGCGTCCGCGGCGCGCACGGCCTCGATCACCTCGTCGGCCGTGCGGGCCTCGACGAGATGGCGGATCCGGCCGCCGATGCGCAGGGTCGTCAGATCGGCGAGCCTCATGCGGCGCCCTCGCCCTCCGTCGCCGCGGGGGCGGGCAGGGCGATCGTCGCGCGAGAGCGGCCGAGCACCTTGGTGTCGTCGACCTCGGCGGTGAGATCCACCCGCGCGGTGCCCGCCGCCTCGTCGATCGCTCCGACCACGGCGACGACCTCGAGGGTGACGCTCCCGATGGCCGGGACCGGGAGCGGGTTCGTGAAGCGGGTCGTGTAACCGCGCACCAGGGTGGGGTCGCCGAGCGCGTCGAGCAGCCCGGTGATCGCGGTGCCCATGGTGAGCATGCCGTGGGCGATGACGCCGGGCAGCCCGGCCTCGGTCGCGACGGCGTCGTTGTAGTGGATGGGGTTGAAGTCCCCGGAGGCGCCGGCGTATCGCACGAGGGTGTCGCGGCTGATCTCGTGGCGGGTGCGGGCGAGCTCCTGGCCGACGGTCAGGGCGGTGAGGTCGACGGGGGCGGCGGGGGTGGCGGTCATATCTGCTCCAGAGTTCCGGGGAGGCGGGCGGGAGGTCTGCCGCGCGGGCCGGGTGCGCCGGGGAGGGCGCTGCGGGCGGCGGCGGTGCGGCTCAGTCGCCGCGGACGACGAGCATGCTGCGCACGGCGGCGACCTCGGCCCCGCTCTCGTCGGCGAGGTCCACGCGGGTGGTGATCATGGAATGGCCGCCGGCGGCGCGCACCGACTCGACGGTGAGGGTGGGCACGAGCCGGTCCCCGGCGACGACGGCCCGGTGGAGGGTGAAGGTCTCCTCGCCGTGGACCACGCGGGAGAAGTCGATCCCGGCGGCGGGGTCCTCGATGTACTGCGCCTCGGTGGCCTGAGCGAGGGAGACCAGGAAGGTGGGCGGGGCGATCACATCGGCGTGCCCGGCGCGGCGTGCGGCCTCCGGGTCGGTGTGCAGCGCGGAGGAGGCGCCGGTGGCGCGCGCGAACTCGGCGATCTTCGCGGCCGAGATCGTGTGCACGGGGCCTGCCGGGTAGGTGTGGCCGGCGAAGGCGGGATCGGGGGTGGTGGGCATGACGTCTCCCGAGGTCGGGTCGGCCGGGGCCGACGGGTGCGAACCCCTCGATCATCTCACCGCCGGTGCGGCGGGCGAGGGAGGTGGGGCGGGCTCATGTTCTCCGACCCCGCCCGGACATGACGAAGGCCACCCGGACGGTGCCGGGTGGCCTTCGTGGACGTGCCGTGGACTCGCTCAGCGGGTCTCGCGGTGTGCCGTCTGCTTGCCGCAGGTCGGGCAGAACTTCGAGAGCTCGAGCCGATCCGGGGTGTTGCGACGGTTCTTCTTGGTGATGTAGTTGCGCGCCTTGCAGTCGACACACGCCATGGTGATCTTGGGACGCACGTCAGAGCTCTTGCTCGCCACGGTTCGCCTCTTTCGTCCGGGTGGCGCACCCGGCGGCGCGCCTCGTGGGTCCCCGTGCTCGGGGGATGTGGATTCTGCACTCCGGTGGGGACCGGTGTGGTACCGAGGGCGGGGATCGAACCCGCGACCTCACGATTATGAGTCGTGCGCTCTGACCGTCTGAGCTACCCCGGCATGACCGATGAAGCGGCCCGATCTCGAATGAGACCGGGCCGCCGCATCCATCAGAGCCCTGAAAGGGAATCGAACCCTTGACCTTCTCCTTACCATGGAGACGCTCTGCCGACTGAGCTATCAGGGCAACCCGGTGAACCTTACCCGCCTCCTTGCCCGGAGGCAATTCGGGGGGTGGCCCCGGTGCTTCGGATCACATGGACCCTCCGCAGTGGCAGATGAGGGATTCGAACCCACGTAGGCAATGCCAGCTGATTTACAGTCAGCTCCCTTTGGCCGCTCGGGTAATCTGCCATGACTGCTTCCCTCGCCCACCCGACCGGGGTCCGGTGGCCGCTGGAAGCGGACCTGGAACAGCATACCGGCGCCGCGCCGCCGATGCGAACCCAGAGGGGCTGTTCGGCGCATGAAGAGCGTCACAGCTGCTCCGGGTGCCCCCGGACACTGAGCATGCACCCGCCCGCGCGGGTGCCCGAAGGAAGGAACCACCGTGGCAGATTCGTCGTTCGACATCGTCAGCAAGCTCGACCGTCAGGAGGTCGACAACGCGGTCAACCAGGCCGTGAAGGAGGTCCATCAGCGCTACGACTTCCGCAACACGGGAGCGACGCTCAACCTCGGGGCGGACGAGATCGTCATGACCGCCAACGCGGAGGAGCGGGTGCTCGCCGTGCTGGATGTGCTGCAGTCGAAGCTGATCCGTCGCGGCATCTCGCTCAAGTCGCTCGAGGTCGGCGAGCCCAAGCAGTCCGGCAAGGAGGTGCGCCTCGTGGCGGCGCTCAAGGAGGGCATCAGCGCCGAGGACGCCAAGAAGATCGCCAAGCTGATCCGCGAGGAGGGCCCCAAGGGGGTCAAGCCCCTGATCCAGGGCGACGAGCTGCGGGTCTCCTCGAAGAAGCGCGACGACCTCCAGGCGGTCATCGCCCTGCTCAAGGGCAAGGACCTCGACGTGGCGCTGCAGTTCATCAACTACCGCTGAGTCCCGCCGGCCGGCAGCGTGGGGGCGGCGCGCCCGCCGGTGCTGCCCACCCACACACGACGAAGGCCTCGCACCCACCCAGGGTGCGAGGCCTTCCTCGCGAGGAACCGGGAACTCAGCCCTGGTTCGAGGTGACGTCCTGCTCCTCCGCGTGCTGCGTGAGCTCCTTGCCCTTGGCCTCCAGACCGTTCACCAGCTCAGCCACCGGACCGCTCAGGAAGCTGTTCCACTCATCCCGGTACGCGTCATAATCCGGACCGACCCACTCCACCGAGTTCACGAGCTGCGTGACCCCATCGATCAGCTCCAGAATCTGCGAACCCGCCTCAGTCACGCCCTGCGCAACCTCGCGACCCTCCTCCGGATTCATACCCTTGAACGCCATGACCTACCCCTTCCGCCCCCAACCAGGGACCGCACAACCTACGAAAGAAAAGAAAAAAGAACCCTGAAGATCAGGAAGACGCCTCACGCTGCTGCGAAGCATTCTGCGACGCACGGTTCGAGAAATCACCGCACTGCTGCACAACCTGCTGCACCATCTGACCGAGCGCATCCGAGAACTCGCTGACATAGCGATCACGGTCCTCACCCGTCCAGTCGAAGCTCTGCACACGATCCGCGATCTGCTGGAAGATACGCTGCGCATCCTCGCCGACCTGCTGGATCTGCTGCCCCATCTGCTCCACAGACTCCGGGGTCATGCCCTTCTTCATCGTGCCCTCCATCTCCTCGTGACAACTGGCCCACCCACCGGACCCGACCTCCGCGGCCACTGACCGCCTCCTCGACCCTGTCCCCCAGGTGATGACACCACCCTAGAACCACCCACCCCACAACGCGATGGGGACAACTACCCATCGCCCTCCCCATTCGCTGGAGAATGCATCGACGCAGGTCACGCAGGATTCAAGGGCTTGCAGGCGTTGTGGATGACGAGCCGGGTGCGGCCCTGCGCCCCATGGACGGGGCAGGCACCCCTCCGCTGTGCAGCCGCCCGCGACCGGCCGGCAGCGTGGGGGCGGCGCGCCCGCCGGCACTGCCCACCCACACACGACGAAGGCCTCGCACCCACCCAGGGTGCGAGGCCTTCCTCGCGAGGAACCGGGAACTCAGCCCTGGTTCGAGGTGACGTCCTGCTCCTCCGCGTGCTGCGTGAGCTCCTTGCCCTTGGCCTCCAGACCGTTCACCAGCTCAGCCACCGGCCCGCTCAGGAAGCTGTTCCACTCATCCCGGTACGCGTCATAATCCGGACCGACCCACTCCACCGAGTTCACGAGCTGCGTGACCCCATCGATCAGCTCCAGAATCTGCGAACCCGCCTCAGTCACGCCCTGCGCAACCTCGCGACCCTCCTCCGGATTCATACCCTTGAACGCCATGACCTACCCCTTCCGCCCCCAACCAGGGACCGCACAACCTACGAAAGAAAAGAAAAAAGAACCCTGAAGATCAGGAAGACGCCTCACGCTGCTGCGAAGCATTCTGCGACGCACGGTTCGAGAAATCACCGCACTGCTGCACAACCTGCTGCACCATCTGACCGAGCGCATCCGAGAACTCGCTGACATAGCGATCACGGTCCTCACCCGTCCAGTCGAAGCTCTGCACACGATCCGCGATCTGCTGGAAGATACGCTGCGCATCCTCGCCGACCTGCTGGATCTGCTGCCCCATCTGCTCCACAGACTCCGGGGTCATGCCCTTCTTCATCGTGCCCTCCATCTCCTCGTGACAACTGGCCCACCCACCGGACCCGACCTCCGCGGCCACTGACCGCCTCCTCGACCCTGTCCCCCAGGTGATGACACCACCCTAGAACCACCCACCCCACAACGCGATGGGGACAACTACCCGTCCGCTGCGGCCCCGCCCGTTCGTTCCGGCCGGCCCGCCCCGGAACAGGACGATCCCCGCAGCTTCCTGGGCTTCAGGGGACTGCGGGGATCGTCGGAGTGCGTGCGCGGGCCGTCGGGCCGGCGGTGGTTCAGTCGAGCTGCACGCTCACGGAGTCCTGGATGGTGCGGACGGTCTCGATCTGGTCATCGGCGGTCTCGGCGCCGCAGCTGCCGACGACTTCGAGGACGTCCGTGGCGACGCCGCCGCGGTCCATGACGGCGTAGCGCGCGGCCTGCACCACGGTGGGCCTCCCGGGCTGGGTGTATCCGTACTCGCTCGCGATCCAGGTGGTCCCCTCCACCTCGATCTCCCCCGTGCCGAGCTCCTCGAGCTCGGGCAGCGCCGCCTTGCGCTGGTCGAGTCCGGAGCGAGCGGCCTCGAGGGTGAAGTCGGCTCCGAAGCGCTGCACCGTGACGACGACGTTCGCCCGGAACTGCCCCTCCACGCGTGGTTCCGCGACCGCGACCTGCACACCGGGGACGGTCAGCGTCTCCCAGTCGTCCGGCACCTCGATCGTGATCCGCGGTGGTCCTGGGAACTGCGCGCTCGGGTACTCGACGCTCTTGGCCATGGAAAAGCTCCGTTCCTCCCACCTCTGACGGCGACAAACATATCAGGCAGCCGCGGGCCCGACGGCGGCTCCGCTCGGGCCCGGGCGTGCGCCGCGGGCGTCGGCGGCGTCCGCTCAGTGCGCCGAGGTGGTCTCCTGCTCGGCGGCGTTGCGGTCCGCGGTGTCCCCGAGCTCGTTTACCGCGGTCATGATCTGCTGCAGCGCCGGCACCATCTCGCCCGACCACTGGCCGCGGAACCGGTCGGCGTCCGGGCCGGTCCAGTCGACGCCTTCGAGGCCGGAGGTCAGCTCCTGCTCGATCCGCGTGATCTCCTCCGCCGCATCACGCAGCTGGGCGGACATCCGCCGGACCTCTTCGACGTTCATACCCTTCGTGGCGTTCACGGTTCGGGTTCCCCTTCCTGGTGGCTCGCGCCCGCGCCCGTTCCGGTGCACCGGCCTGATGTCGTGCTCGACAGGATCACTGTAGAGCGAGGAGAGGGGCCGGACCATGGGGAGGAGTCCCCATGGGGATGACGGCGCCGGAGCGCAGCGTGAACGGTGCCCGCCGCCCGGCGCGCGGTCGCGGGCAGCCCTGCGCGCCGGGGCCCGCTCACCCGGAGGTGATCTGTGCGACCTGCAGTTTCAGCGCCCGTCCGCTGTGCACGAGGAAGCCGCGGCCCGCGGGGAAGTCCGCGCGACGGATCCTCCCCAATCCCGTGCCGAGCAGCGAATCGCCGTCCATCTCGCTCGGCTGCAGCAGCAGGCCGCGCCGCCCGGCCTTGAAGGGCTGGGCGAGCACGTAGGCCTGCGACCACGAGGCGGATTCGTTCTCGCCGACGACGAACTGCCCCTCGCGGGTGCTCGCACGGATCAGCTTGTCGAGATCGTTCTCGATCCCGCTGCCGGTGAAGTCCGCGACGCCGTCGATGAACAGGGCGAGCTTGCCCTCCCCCACGCTGCCGGACTCGATGGTCTGCCGCAGCTGCGCCACGAGGTCGCCCACGGTCTCCGGGTCGGAGGCCTCGACGTCCCAGATCGGCAGCCCGGTCAGCGGCGTGCGGCGCGAGGAGAAGCGCACCAGCCGCATCGGCTCGGCCATCGCCTTGAGCCCTGCGGCGATGGTGAGCATCGCCGTGGTGCGGCCCGAGCCCATCGGCCCGGTGACCATGAAGGCGCCGCGCGGTTCGTAGGTGAGCTCGGCGAGGGTCTCGTCGGCCAGCCCCAGCACCGGTCGCCCACCGACCGTGGGGCGCAGGGAGGCGAACTCGACCCGTTCGGGCAGGCGCTCGATCGCCGGCGCCTCGGGCACCCCGGCGCGGCGCATCGCCTGGGCCAGCTTGGCGACCTCGCGGGACTGGATGGCGACGTTCGCGTCGCCGCCGTGCACCGCGACCTGCACCTCGTGGCCGTCCTGGATGGCGCGGCCGGGAGGCGAGCTGCCCTCCAGCACGTCCTTGGGCTCGCCGAACGCGGCGTAGTCGTCGGTGCTGGCCATACGGTGGATGAGGCGGCGCTGGATCGAGGAGCCCAGCGAGGTCGGGATCGCGTTGGGGCGGTCCCCGGTGACGATCACGTGCACGCCCACCTGGCGGCCGTCGGTGGCGATCTGGACGAAGGCCGTGAACCACTTGGCGAGGTTGGAGTAGTCGTAGGCCTCCCGGAACGCGGCCATGCCGTCCACCAGCAGCAGGATCCGCGGGGTCTGCGGGGCGTCGGCCAGCTCGCGGTACTCCGCGACGGAGCCGGCGCGCACCTTCGCGAACTCCTTGGCCCGCTCGTCGATGAGCTCGCGCAGGGTGCGCAGCAGGCGGATCACGCGCTCCTCGTCGTCCCCGGCGATGATCGAGCCGACGTGCGGGAGCTCCTCGAGCATCGTCAGCCCGGAGGCGCCGAAGTCCAGGCCGTAGACCTGGACCGGGCCGCCGCGGACGGTCGATGCGGCGGAGATCGCCAGGGTGCGCAGCGTGGTGGACTTGCCGGAGCCGCCGGTGCCGTAGATCGCCATGTTGCCGTCACGGTCGGGGAAGTACGAGGTCGTGGGCTGGGCCTGGTCCTCGGGGACGTCCATGACGCCCAGCAGCAGCTCCTCGTCGGTGCGCCGGCTCGGCAGGCGGGAGAGATCGTAGGCATCGGCCAGCTCGGACAGCCACGGCTTGCGCGGGGCGGGCACCCCGGCGTTCTCCGCCGCGGCCTTGACGGTGGCGACCACGCGGGAGATGTCGTGGGGGCCCGGGTCCTCGACCTCCGTGGCGGGCGGGGCGGGGATGTCCCACTGCTCCCCGGTGCCGAAGTCCTTCTCCACGATGTCGATCCGCGCCCGTTCGGGCTCGTGCGTGGTCCAGCCGCCGGCGTACCCGGTCTGGAAGGTCGCGATCCGGCCGGGGCCGGTCTTGGCCGCGCCGCGCCCCGGGATGCCGGGGTCGAAGTGGGCGGCCATCGTGTCGCCGAGGATGTCCTTGGAGTCCGCCTCGTCGGCCATCCGCAGCGCGATGCGCAGATTGGTGTTCGCGCGCAGGTTGTCCTTGATCACCCCGGCGGGGCGCTGGGTGGCGAGGATCAGGTGCAGGCCGAGGGAGCGGCCGCGGGCGGCGACGTCCACGACCCCGTCGACGAACTCGGGGATCTCCTTGGCCAGCGCCGCGAACTCGTCGACGATGATGATCAGGCTGGGCGGGGCCTCCGGGTCGCCCGTGCGCTCGAGGGAGACCAGATCCTTGGCCTTCTTGCGGTTCAGCAGGTGCTCGCGGTGGTGCAGCTCGGCGCGCAGCGAGGTCAGGGCGCGCCGCACCAGGTGCTGGGACAGGTCGGTGACCAGGCCCACGGTGTGCGGCAGCTCGACGGCGTCGGCGAAGGCCGCCCCGCCCTTGTAGTCCACGAACAGGAACGTCACCCGGTCGGGGCTGTGCGCCGTGGCCATCCCCAGCACCCAGGCCTGGAGGAACTCGGATTTTCCGGCACCGGTGGTGCCGCCCACCAGGGCGTGCGGGCCGTTGGTGCGCAGATCGAGGTGGAAGGAGTCCTGGCCGTTGTGGCCGATGAGGCCTCGCAGGTTCGCATCGTGCTTGCGGCGCTGCGGCTCGGAGCCGTCGCGCGGGGTGAGGGAGTTGTTCTCCTTCCACCGCTCGATGATGTGGTTCGGGTCCTCGGCCATCTGCATGCCGCCGAGCTTGAGGTAGGAGATGGCGCGCGGCAGATCCGAATCGTCGTCGATCGGCACTCCGGCGTCGACCACCGGGGAGAGGTGGCGGGCCACGCCGGAGGCCACCTCGACGGAGATCGTCTCGACCGTCACCGGGTAGAACCGCTCCCCCAGCCGCACGTGCCCGGCGCTCGCCCCCTCGACGGACTCCTCGACCGAGATGTAGGTGCGGCAGGCCGCCGGGAGCGCCGCGATGTTCGAGGCGCACCAGATCACGTGGACGCCGACATCGGGGCCGCGCTCGGCGATCCGCACCAGGCGTGCCCGGTCCACGGGGGCGTCATCCTCGATGATCACCACGAGGTGGGGGGTCACCGGCTCCGGCGGCGGCTCCGGGGCAGAGGTGATGTCGGTGGTCATCGGGGTGCGCAGCTGCGGCGGGGCGTCGCCGGCGCGCTGCTCGATGAGCTCCTCGATGCGGGAGAGCAGGGAGGTGCCGCGACCGGGGGTGTCGGCGAGGTGGTCGCCGGGCAGCGGCGAGTGCGGGCTCGAGGTGTGCGGGAGCCACTTCAGCCACTGCCACATGTCGCGGCTGGAGCGGGAGGTGATCGCGGCGATCGCCACCTCCGCCGGTGAGTGGAGGGCGAACATCTGGGTGACGATGCCGCGAGCGACCCCGTCGGCCTCCTCGCCGCCCCCGGCCACGCCGATGTTCCCGGCATGGCGGAGCTCCGCCGCCACCGGCACCCCGGCGATCAGCTTGTACTCCTCGTGCATGTCGTCGAGCATGTCGTAGTACTTGGGGATCGCATCGTTCTCCCCCGGCATCTCGATGCCCACGCGGGACTCGGCGATGCCCAGGCCCAGCCGCACGGTGCCGAAGGCATTGTGCTCGGGGCGGTGGGTCCACAGCAGCCGGCCCAGGCGGAACGCCGCGTCGACGGTGTCCGCGGCCGACGGGGTCTCCACCAGGCGCACCGCCCGTTCGAGATCCTGCGCAGCGGTGACCCGGCGTTTGAGGGAGGCCAGGCCCTCCTCGAAGTTCTTGATCTGCCGCTCGAGCATCTTCTTCTGCTGGAACTTGCGGTTCAGGTAGCCGGCCGTGGCCATCATCGGCATCATGAACACGAACATCAGCGAGAAGGGGCTGCGGGTCATCGAGAACATGAAGCCGCCCATGAGGATCGGGGCGAACATCATGAAGATCGGGAAGAACTGCGGCTGCGGCTCCTTCGGCGGGGTGGGCGCCTTGAGCGGCCGGTAGGGGAAGCGCGGCACCACGCGCGGCGAGCGGTTGAACTCCACCACGGGCGAGTTCGGGGTGGTGCCGCCCAGGCGATGCAGTGCGATCACCGAGAAGGTGGTCTGGCCGATCAGCACGGTGTCCGCGGGCCCGATCACCGCGCGCTGCACCTGCTCGCCGCCGATCACCACGCCGTTGGCGGAGTGCAGGTCCACGATCTCGACCGAATCGCCGACGTTGAGGCGCGCATGGCGTTTGGAGAGCATCGGGTCGGCGATGCGGATGTCGAGGTCCCCCTCCCGGCCGATCACGCTCGCGCCGGAGGGGAGGGGGAACTCGCGGCCGGCCTCGGGCCCGGACAGCACCCTCATCAGGGCGACCGCCGCCCCGCGCGACTCCGAGCGGGTGGCGTACTCCGTCGAGGAGCGGGCGATGGAGACGACGCTGCCGGAGCGGAGCCCCGCCTGGATCAGGTCGATCTCCCGGTCCAGGGAGCGCACGCCCTTCGCGCCCGGGCCGGCACCCGGATCCTGCACCTGGAGGGTGAGCCCCTCGGGCGCCTCGACGTCGCCGCGCAGCGGATCGGCGGCGTACAGCGCGTTGGCGACGTCCGCGACGGTCGCGGTGGCGTCGGCGGTGACCTCGAGGTCGGTCAGGCGATCCTCGGGCCGGCGCAGCGTGAGCTTGATGCGCATCGGTGCTCCTCCCCCTGGCGGGCCCCTCGCCCGCCGGCCGGGGCCCCCTCGGGGCAGTCCGTTCCGTCAGTGTGCGCCGGCGTCCGCGAGCGGACGCGGCACTCCGGTGGTGGTCTCAGTCCTCGTCCGCGTCCTGCGCCCGGTCCAGCAGCGGCAGGTCCTCGGCGGTGACCAGCCGGGAGAAGACCGCGTGCTCGACGAGGCGGGCGCGGCGGTTGCTGGCGAGCTTGCCCGGCCCGCCCCGCAGCCCGCGCACCCCGAGCCGGTCGAGCTTGTCGCAGACGTTGTCGAGCTTGCGGTTGAACTTCGTCAGCGGCCAGCCCAGGCGCTGGGAGGCCTGTGCCGAGGTCGGCACCGAGCTCATGCCCGAGCCCTCCCGCACCAGCATCGGCTCGGCAAGCGCGAGGATCAGCAGCCTCTGGCTGTCGGTGAGCTGCACCGAGCCCATCGTGGTCTCCCCCACCGGGTCGTCCGGGCCGGCGATCCGGGCGAACTCCGGCGAGTCCGCGTGGACCGAGAGGTCGTAGGTGGTGGGGCCGGCGGTGAACACGACCTTGGTGACGTCGAAGACCAGGGGGATCCGCGCCCCTGGTGCGAGCCATGCCTGCATCGAGCCGGTGCCGTCGGTGATCGTGGCCGAGAGCCGCGAGCCGATGTTGACCAGCCACCACATCGACTCCACCTGGACGATGGTGAGGAACCGCCGATGCAGGAAGGTGTTGTCCTCGTCGACGGTGAGGTCGGCCTCACGGCCGATGGTCAGCTCCTCACCGTCCTCGACGCGCAGCCATTCGCCGCAGAACTCGACAGAAATCGTCGACGCCATCGTCACGTGCCCCCTCTGTTGTCACCGATCATGCTGTCCCCGCCACCCATCATGGCTGCACCGTACCCGTCACCCGATCTCCAGGCATTCCTCGACCGGCGCGCTCGCGGCGCCGTTGGGGTTGACCGTCTGCACCTCCACGCACAGCGGGCTGAGCTGCGGGGGGATCTCCAGGACGTGGGAGTTGTGCCCGTAGACGTCGATCTGCGCGCCGTAGCGGTCGGTGTACTGCTCGGGCAGGTCCTTCCACCGCACCAGGTAGTGGTCCTCCTGCGTGTACCCGGCCGGAGGTTCCCACGAGACCTTGATCCGTCCCGTCTTCTCGGTGCCCTCGCCGCTGGAGATGATCTGGAATTCGATGTCCGTCGGCTCGCCGGGGGCTTCCTGCTTCGTCACCGGCACATTGATCTGCGTGGTCGCGATCGGGTCCGGTTCGGGCACCAGGAAGTAGCGCGCACCGAGGGTCGCGCCGACGCCGAGCACCACGATCAGCACCGCGGCGAGCGTGACGAACGGCCAGGCGGTCGTGGGCTGCTTCTGCTCGGCCCCGTCCTCGCCCGTCTCTGCGGCGAGCGGGGCCGGGGAGGCGGGGGCGAGGGCGGCACCGGCTGGGCGCAGCAGGGTCGACTCCCCCGAGCCGTCGGAGGGCATCCCGGGCGCGGCGGCGGGCCCGCCGGGACCGGTGCCTGCCGGGGCGCCGAGGGCGGGGGCGACCCCGGCGAAGGGATCGAGCCGGGGCGCCGGCCCGGTGCCGGTGGCGCCGCCGGAGTCCGGGTCGACGGTCGCGACCTTGCGGATCCGGGTGTGCAGGTCCATCTCGTCGTCGTCCTCGCCCTGGGACACGGGGGCGGCACGGTCGTCGAGCACGTCCATCTGCGTGACCGGCAGGGAGAGCGCGAGCTCGACCTGCTGCAGGCCGCGCCCGAAGGCGAGCGCGGTGTCGTAGCGGCCCGCTGGGTCCTTCGCCATCGCGATAGAGAGCACCCGGTTCAGCTCCGCCGGGACGTCCGGCCGGTCCAGCGCCTGCAGGGGCTCGGCGGAGATGCGGTGGATGAGATCGGAGGCGGTGTTGCGCTGGCCGCGCCGTTCGAACGGGGTGCGCCCGGCCAGCAGCGAGTAGACGGTGGCGGCCAGGGAGAACACGTCGCTGCGCACGTCCGCGCGCGGCGGGTCCGCGAAGAACTCCGGCGGCGACCACGGGATCGACATCCCCTGGGAGTCCTCGACGTCCTCCCCCTTCGCGGTCGCGATCGAGATCCCGAAGTCGGTCAGCGCCGGCCGGTTGTAGTCGGTGACCAGGATGTTCGCCGGTTTGATGTCGCGGTGGAGGATTCCGGCGCGGTGGGCGGTCTCCACCGCTCCCGCGATCTGCACCCCGACGCGCAGCGCCTCCGCGACGGTGATCCGCTCCTTGCGGAAGCGGAGCCCGTAGTTGGGGCGCGGGCAGTACTCCATGACGATGTACGGGCGGTGATCGTCGGAGACCTCCGCCTGATGGATCGTGACGATCGAGGGATGGGTCGACATCTGGGCCATGACATTGGCCTCGGCGTCGAACAGCCGCCGCACCGACTCGTCGAGCACGTTCGACAGCAGCACCTTGATCGCCACCCGCCGCTGCGGGCGGAACTGCCGGTAGAGGAACACATCGGCGAAACCGCCGGAGCCCAGCAGCTGCTCGTACTCGTATCCGGGCAGCCGGGGCGGCGGAGAGGGCGGGCGCGAGCTCATGCCTTCTCCCCGTACCTGAGGTGCACGCCGTCGCCGAGGTCGAGGGCGTCACCGTCGCGGAGGACCACGCCCTCCCGCGCCCGCAGCCGCGCCGGGTCGAAGCCGGCGCGGTGCAGGGTCGTGCCGTTGGTGGTGCCGAGGTCGATCGCCACCACGTGCCACCCCTCGAGTCGCAGCTCGAGGTGCGAGCGCGAGATGTCCTGCTGCGGGCTGGGGACGGTGATCAGCTGGGGGACGTCCTGTGCGCTGACACGGGAGGCCCGGGGCCGACGGCCGAGGATCGCGGTGCGGTCCAGGACGACGCGCTCGCCGTAGGAGGTCCAGATCGTTCCCAGGGGTGGCCGGGCGACCGTGCGCGTCGGCCCCTGCAGCGGGGCGTGGCAGACCCGGCACACCGCGCGTTCCGGGGAGTTCGCGTGCCCGTTGCCGCAGACCAGGCCGGGCAGCGCCAGGGCTCCGGGGGTGCCCGGCCCTGCGGTGGAGGGGGCGGGGTGCTGTCCGTGGTGCGGCGACAGCGGCCGCGCGGGCGGTCCCGCCTGCGGGGGCGCTCCGTGCGGGGGGCCGCCGCTGTGGGGCGGGTGCGCGCCGTGCGGGCCCGGGTAGCCGACCTGGGCACCGGCGGCACCGGGATCCATCGGCCTGTGGGGCTGAGGTGGGGCCGACGGGGCCTGTGCGGAGTAGCCCACGTGCTGACCGGCCGCGCCGGACATCATCGGTGCCCCGTGCTGCGGGAGGGGTCCCGCCTGGCCGTTCGGGGTGGCGGGTCGGACGGGCGCCGGGCGGGATCCGGTGTTCGGCGCGGGCGGGCGCTCGGCCATGTGCACCTGCGGGTAGGCGGATTCGGCCGGGCGGGGCGCAGAGCCTCGACGGGCCGCGGTCTGCGCGATCTCGGGCGCGGTGCGGCCGACTCCGGGCACCCAGTCGATGAACTCGCTCGGCGCGGAGCTCTCCTCCGGCTCAGGCTCCGCCACGGTCTCCGCGGACGGCACTGTGCCCGTCGCCGCGCGGGGAGCGGGAGCCTCCTGGCCCGGGTGATCAGTGGTCGATGTGCTCGCGTGCTCCGGTTCACCCTGCTCCTCGGCGTCCTCCTCCGTGCGGCGGACGGCGGCGTCCTCGATCCGGCGGAACACCGTCTTGCCGAAGAGGTCGTCGTAGGCGCCGGTGTTCTCGAGCTCGCTCACGGGCGGCGCCGACGCACGCCGTCGGGGCGCTGCCGGTGCCCGGCGGGGCGCGGCGGCGGGGTCGCTCTCCTGCTCGTCGTCCTCATCGATCGGGGCGATCTGCGTCTCCGGGGAGAGCAGATCATCGTCCACGGGTTCGATCCGCGTGACGGGTGACTCGAGCTCCTCCTCGGGAGGTGGCTCCGGGGTGGGGACGGACACCGACGGGGTGGTCGGAGCGGCAGGGGCGGCCGGGGACGTCGGAGCAGCCGCGGTGGCCGGTGCGGCCGTCTCGGCGACGGGCGCCGTCGGGGCGGGCTCCGTCGGGGCGGGCTCCGTCGGGGCGGGGTTCGCGACCTTCGGCGCGCTGCGGCGCCTGCGGTCGAACAGGGAGGTGCTCACCAGAGGTCGCTTCCCGGCGCTCGTGCTCTCCTGCTCTCCTGCTCCGCTCGGCGCGGCAGCAGTGCTCGGCGCGGCAGGAGTCGGCACGGCAGGTGCCGGGACTGCCGCGGTGCTCGATGCGGACGGCGAGGGGGCGGGGGCCGGGGCGTCCGCCGGGGAGGGTTCGGGGTCCGGGGCGTCCGCCGAGGAGGAGGGGGCGGGAGCTGCCGGCTCGACGGGTGCCGGGGCAGGCGGGGTCGAGGGTTCCGCGGGCGGCGCGGTGCTGCGCCCCTCGGTGCTCTTCGCGGCGGGGGCGCTGTCCCCGAAGAGATCCGCGAACCTGTTGGGCCCTGTCGGCTCGGGCGCGGCGGCCGCGCCGCGCGACGAGGCGCTGCTCCGCGCTCCGCCACGGGAGAGCGACGGCGGCATCTCCCCGGACTTGCGAGTGGCCAGAGCCGGGGTGAGCTTCGACGGCGCAGCGGAGCTGCTCGCCGGCTTCGGGGCGGGAGCCGGGCGCGCGGCACGTCGCTTCTTGGCCTCAGGATCCTCGATCGAGCGTCCATCGGCCTCGATCTGCTCCGCGAGGGCGGCGCGGTCGGCGTCCGCGAGAGCGGCCGGGTCCATGGTCACGTGCACGAAGCCCCGGACCGGGACGATGCCCGCGCTCAGCCGCGGCGCACCGATGGACTCCTCCGCCGGCAGGTCGCCGAAGGCGACGCGCCGCACCCCGTGGAGGGTCGTGAGCACGAAGGGCTCCTCCTCGGTGCCCGCGATCTGCTGGGACCCGTCGGCCGTGTAGACGGCGATCGGCGTGGTGCCCTTGACACCGAACACGGCATCCGCGCCGTCATGGAAGCCGAAGAGGATGGCGGTGAGCTTGTCGGCGCTGCCGAGCTGCCCTGCCTCGACGAGCCGGTCGAGGAAGTCCTCCGGGGCGGGCTTGTCCCCCAGCACGGTCCAGGCCGCCTCGGTCACCTGCTTGCGCAGCCCGGGCACGAGCACCACCCAGGCGTTCTCCCGCAGGACCAGGGTGGCGGGCCCCTGCCGGATCCACGTGCCGGTGCCGAGCAGCTCCGTCGCCTCCTCGCTCTTCTCCGCGCCGTCGTCCTTCTCCGCGCTCATCGAGCGCCGCCATCCTCCGGGAGACCGCGCGGGAGGGTGTCCTCGTCGATCTCGAACTCCGGATCCTCGGCAGGGGTGATCGCACCTCCGGCCGTGCTCTCCGCGGCCAGCGGCTGGCCCACCACCTCGACCGCCTCGACCACGACCACGCTGACGTTGTCGTGGCCGCCGCCGTCGAGCGCACGCGTCACCAGGTCCTCGCACACGGTGCGCACGTCCGCAGGGCTGCGCAGCAGGCGCTCGATCGCCTCGTCGTCGACCTCGCCGGTCAGGCCGTCCGAGCAGATGAGCATCCGGTCGCCGGTCTCCGCCGGGATCAGCCAGTAGTCGGGATCCGATTCCGGGCCTGCGCCGAGAGCGCGCGTGACCATGTGCCGGTAGGGGTGCACCTTCGCCTGCTCGGCGGTGAGGTCGCCGCGGTCCATCAGCTCCTGCACGACGGAGTGATCGACGCTGACCTGCTCGAAGATCTCCCCCGAGAGGCGGTAGACCCGCGAGTCGCCGAGGTTGAGCACCACCCAGTAGCCGACTCCGTCGAGGACCATCGTGGCGACGGCCGCGACGGTGGTCCCCGCGCCCAGCGTCGATTCGCCGCCGAGCTCACCGATCCGCACCGCTGCCGAGCGGAGCGCATCGCCGAGCTGCTCGACGGTCACGTTCTCCTGGATCGTGAGCTTCTCGAACTCCTCCACGGCGATGGCGCTGGCCACCTCACCGGCGTTGTGGCCCCCCATGCCGTCGGCGACCAGGAAGATCGGCGGGACGTCGAGGAGCGAATCCTCGTTGGTGGCCCGCACGTGGCCCACGTGCGTGACGGCGGAGGAGACGACCCGGATCGTGCCGTGCAGGTCCGGGTCCGACAGGGAGCGGTCGGTCACTGCACCCGCTCCACGGTGAGGGTCCGGTCGCCGAGAGTCACCTGTGCCCCGATGGGCAGCACCGTCGGGGCGTTCGGCACCAGGTTCTCGCGGGCACCGTCCTCGCGCAGGAGGGTCGAGCCGTTCGTCGACCCGAGATCCGTCACGAGCACCTCGTCGCCGCTGCCGTCGATGCGCAGGTGGGTCTTGGAGACGGAGCGGGTGTCATCCTTCATCACGAACAGCACCTCGTCCGCCGATGCAGCGGGGTTGCGGCCGACGACGACGGCCTTCTCGACGACCCGCTCGGCACCGTCGTCGGTGGTCAGGCGCAGCGTCCTCACCGGTGGCAGATGCACCGGGGACAGCCTCGTCGCCTCGAGGTCCCCGAGCGGCTCGTCCGGCACGGTCAGGCGCGTCTGCTCGTCCACGCCGGCGTCCTCGCCGTCCCAGGCGTCACCGGTCAGGTCGCTCGGCGCCTCGGTCGGATGGTCGGGTGCCTGGCCGTAGGGGGCCGCCGTCGGGGCGGGATCGTGTGCGGAGGGCGCGGGTGGGGCCCATCCCCGCGTCGCCTCGCTCGCCGGGACCGCGGGGGCGGAGCGGGGCGGCGACCACGACTGCTGCGGCTGCTGCGAGGGGGCGGGCTGCTGGGGCTGGGGCGCCTGCGGGGCGGGCGGCGCTGCGGGCTGGTCCCAGGACGGGGCACCCTGGGGCGATGCGGGCTGGTCCCAGGACGGCGCACCCTGGGCTGAGGCGGTCTGCGGTCCCCACGACTGCGCTGGCTGCCCGACCGGTGCGCCCCAGCTCTGCTGCGGCGGCGCCGGCTCCGTCGACGGCGGTGCCCAGCCCCCGTCGGCGCTCTGGGCGGGGGCGGCGGTCTCCGGGCCGCCGAACTCCGGGGCGGAGGCCCAGGACGGGCCCGCCGGAGGGGCGTCGGCAGCGGAGGGGGCCGAGGTGCCGGGAGCCGGCGGGGCGTAGGGGCTCGCCGCCTCTCCCCACTCACCGGAGGGGGCGGGCTCACCGGAGGGGGCGGGCTGCGAGGCCTCGGGGCCCACGGAGTCCTGCCAGGCCGCACCCGGCTCGGCGAGCAGGTTCTCGTGCGCGGAGACCGGCACCGACGGAGAGCCGAGGTAGTGCTCGGCGCTCTCGCGCTCGAAATCGTCGGGACGCGGCTGCAGCGGGTTGCGACCGGCCTGGACGTCCACGACCACCGAGTCGATGGCACGGTCGTGGAAGCCGCGCAGATGCTTCTTGGGGTCGAGGAAGATCGACAGGGCCATGAGCAGCGGGAAGACCCCGTACAGGAACCAGCGGCCCAGCGCCCGCACGACGCCGAGCGGACCGCCCTGGCTGCCGCGCGTGATCCGCAGGCCGAGGACCAGCTTGCCGACGGTGAACCCCTTCGCCCCGGACAGCCAGATCATCAGCACGACGTAGGCGGCCGGCAGCGCCACGCCCACCCCGATGAGGATGTACGGCAGCAGCGCCTCGGCCCTCGTGGTGACCGCCAGGATCCCGCCGATCGCCAGCGGCACCAGCACGAGGATCGCGATGACGGAATCGATCAGCGCGGCGAGGACGCGCTTGAGCGGGGAGGCGGGAGCGCAGCCGTCCAGCGGCGGCTCGAGCGGATGGTCCGTCGGCAGCGCCCCTGACGCGGTCACCGGCGAACCGGGACCGCTCGGCATGCCCGCGGAGGCTCCGGGAGCGTTCTGTGGCATCGGGGGCTGGGTCACCATCACCTGATCGTACTGTTCCCGGGGGCGCAGCGTCGTGGCGCCGGGCTTCTCCGGGGCGAGGGAATCTCGGGAGATCAGCTGCACCGCCTCCTCCTCGTCCTGCTCCTCGTCCTCCGGGCCGAGATCGCGCGAGCGCGGTGTCGGCGGCGGCGACCAGGCCCCCGGCGTCTCCGTGGCCCGCCGCTCATAGGGCGAGGCCTGGTAGCGGGCGCCGCACTCCCCGCAGATCGCGGCTCCCTCGCCGAGCAGTGATCCGCACGTGCTGCAGTATCGCGTCTGGCTCATCGGGCCCGGCCCTTCCTGGTCGGCGTGGTGCTCGTCGGTCTGGTCGCAGTCGATCTCTTCGCAGTGCCGCGCAGGGACGAGCGTCCTCGGCGCAGCGTCACCGCGCGCCGCTCGGCCCGTGCCCGGGCCCGCGCGCGTGCCCGCACCCGCTTCCTCTCGCCGCGCCGCTCAACGGACCGGCGCCGGAAGGAGCGCAACGACACCGCAGCCCGCAGCCGTCGATGCCACGGGACCGCAGCCGACATGCTACGTCGCGCCGCCATGACATGCGTCCAGTACTCCTCGGCGACGTCCTCCGCCAGATCATCCGGCCCGAACACCGCACGGTCCGCGCGGCTCGCCAGGAGCGGCGCGCCCATCGCCGGGATCTCGGCATCCAGCCGCGCGGCCGTCTCGGCGCGGGTCAGCAGCGGATCGGGGCGGCGACCCTGATCCGCCATCAGGTCGAGGATCTCCTGCCATCCGCCGTCGATCCGCGCCGGCGGCGCCCCGGTGGTGCGGCGGCGTCCTCGGCGGCGCCCCTTGGCCAGGAGCACCGCGAGCACCGCGAGCAGGAGCAGGGCGACGGGCGTCAGGCCGATCCCCATGTAGACCGCCCACGAGGTGGGCTCGGGCAGGTCCTCCTCCTTCTCGGAGTCGTCGCTCATCGCGCCGGGCGGAGGGCTCGGCGGCTCGGCGGGCGGGGGCGGCGGCTGGGCCACCTGGGGCAGCGGCTCGTCCACCTCCTCGGGCAGCGGTTCGGTGGGTTCGTCGTCATCGTCGGGCGCAGGGTCGAAGCGCACCCAGCCGATGTCCTCGAAAGCCACCTCGACCCAGGCGGTGACGTCCTCGCCCGTGATCTCGACGGTGCCCTCCTTGCCCTCGGGCACCTCGAAGCCCATCACCACGCGGGCGGGGATGTCGATCGACCGGGCCAGCGCCGCGGTGAGCGCGGCGAACTGCTCCTCGTCGCCGATGCGCCCCAGGGGCTGTGCGTCCGGGGTGTCCTCGTCGAAGCCGACATCCTCGAGCATCGCGATCAGCCGGCTGGTGCCGTGTCCCGAGAGCGAGGCCGCCTGGTCATCGAGGCCGTGCGAGAAGAACGCATCCTCCTTCACGGCCCGGGAGAGGTGCTGGAACCTCTCGTGGTCGGAGTCGGAATCCCCGGCCCACTCGTCCGCCGCCTGCGTGAGGCGCTCCGCCGGCGCGTTCTCGGGCAGCTCGATCTCGGCGAACCGCGCCGTGCGCAGCTCCTCCGCGGTGGGTTCGGTGTACGGCTCGTAGGAGAGCTCGTAGACGTCGCCCTCGCGCACTCCGCGCGCGTTGACGAGGGTCTGCGACTTCTGATTCAGGTAGAGGTTCTCGGCCGTCACCCCGGTGCGGTCGGCCGCCATGTCCTCGAGGTCGATGCGGTCGACCCGGGTGCCGAGGGTCGGCATCCACACCCCGGTGTAGGCACCGATCGTCACCGTGGAGACCTGCTCCTGAGAGCTGCCCTCGTGGAGATCCACCCCCGGCGCGGTGCGGAGGAACGCCCCGGAGGCGCTGTCCTTCGAGGTGCTGCTGGCGACGTTGTACACCTGCAGGTCCCACTGGTCCATCGAGGCCAGGCGGATCTGCTGCCCGCTGTGGGCGCCGGTGACGGTGAACAGCGTCTCGGCGCGCTGCTCCTTGAGATAGCCGCGGAACTCCGACAGCGGCGAGACGTACTCCTGCGGGTCGAACGGCGGGGAGATGTGATCGCGGGCGGCATAGCGGATCGTGCCCGAGGGCGGATCCAGCAGCGGCCGTGCGGCGACGGCACCGCCGCCGGCGAGCGCCATGATCACCGCTCCCCCGATCACCCGGCGGCGCAGCACCGGGTTCTTCCAGGACCCGGGCCGCACGGTGTCGGAGATGATCGTCGACCGTGCGCTGGACAGTCGCGCCGCCTCGAAGCGCCACGTCAGCCACGCCACGGAGATGATCGCGAAGAGCACTCCGCGCAGCACCGGGGAGACCGCCTGATCCGTGCCGAACACGATCGTGACCCCGAGCAGGGCGAGCGGGAACAGCCAGGCGAGCACGTAGAAGCGGCTGCGCATCACGATGCTCGTGCCCAGCAGCGACAGCAGCAGCACGCTGATCCACACCACGGCGAGCACGCCCTGCGCGGATCCGACGGGCGGGGCCACGGTGAGCACGGACTTCCAGGCGGTCACCGGTGCACGCAGCAGCTCCCAGAGAGCCCCCGGCGTGGGCACGATCCCCCACAGCGCGCGGGTGGGTGCGGCGAACATCGGCCCGAACAGGAAGTACACCACCAGCAGCAGCGGCGCGATCCGCAGCGGCCCCCAGCGCCAGCGCGCACCGACCAGGGCGATCAAGGTGCCGAACACCAGCGCCATGAGCCCGGTCAGCACGTACTGGATGCCGCCGTAGACGTGGTGGAAGCCGAGCACGGCGAGGACGAACAGGGCGCCCAGCGCCGCGAGGTCCAGCGCGCGGCGTCCGTGCGGGACGGTCGAGAAGTAGCTCGGAGGGCGCGTGGCGCGCCCGGTGGTGGTGCTCATCGGCCCACCGCCCGCAGCGCCCGGGCCAGGGTGTCGAGCGACCCGATGGTGACCACGTCCATCCCGCCGATCGCGGACCGCGTCACCTCGGCGCCCTCGACGCAGCGGATCGCCACGGCCATCACCCCGATCGGCAGCTGGTTGGCGGCGGAGTTCAGCTCCCGCGCCGTGGTGTGGGAGCCGACCACCATCATCACCGCGGAGGCGTTGGGGGCCAGGTCGGAAGCCTTCTGCCCCAGCTCGTGGAAGGAGATCCGCTCCTTGAGCGGCTCCACGAGCGTGTAGTCGTCCATCATCTGGCGGAAGGTGGAGGTGCCCTGCCGCTCGTCGACGGTGAACGGGGTCAGCTCCTTCTCCTCCCGGAACGTCTGGGCGGCGATCGAGGCGGCGGCGGAGACCGCCAGCTCGAACTCGTCGTCGCTCGCGTAATGCTCGGCGAGGTTGTCCAGCGCGACCACCACGTGCGAGCGGCGGGTCTCCTCGAACTGGCGCACCATGAGCTTCCCCGTGCGAGCAGTGGTGCGCCAGTGGACGTGCCGCCGGTCGTCGCCGGGGGCGTAGTCGCGCAGCGCGTGGAAGGCGATGTCCGAGCTGGAGAGGTCGGAGGAGGGAGTGCCCTCGAGGTCGCGCAGGAAGCCGCTGGCCGCCTCGTCCAGCCGCACGGTGCGGGGGTGGACGAACAGCTCCTGCTCCCTGGCCCAGGTGACCTGGCGGCGCATGAGCGAGAGCGGATCGTCGCGCACCGAGCGGACCGGACCCACCACCAGCACGGCGCGGCGCCTGGTGGGCACGGCGAACAGCTCCTCGTGGGCGGCCTCCGCGCTCAGGCGCGGGACCATGAACTGTGCCGTGGCCGCGCCGACCGCGAGCTCGATGCGGGAGGGCAGGATCACGCGCGGGGTGGGGTTGGCGACCTCGACCCGCCCCACGGCGCGGGTGCCCACCACGACGCGATGGGTCTGCAGGTCCAGCGTCACTTTGTAGGAGGCGCGGCCCAGCACGAAGAGCCCGGCGATGAGGAGCGGCACCGTCAGGGCGAGGGCGATGACGTTCAGCTCGGTGAGGTGCAGCGTCAGCCCGATCGCCCAGCAGGCCGCGGCCGCTCCGAGCACCGCCCAGCCGATGGGCGAGATCACGTCGACCACCGGATGGAGGCGACGCCGCCACAGCGCGACCGCGCGATCGCGCAGCCCGGGCAGGCCGGTGCGGGCGGCCTCCTCACCGGTGGTGCTCCCGGGCGCGGCGGCACGGCGGTTCTTCTTCGCCTGCGCCTTCGCCGCCTTCGCGTCCACGGTGTCCGCCGGGAGAGCTCTCTGTGCGCTCACGCGTCCCTGTCCCCCTGTTCATCCCTCGCCATGCGTCGGTGCCTCGGGCTCATGCCGACTGCTGCCGCGCCTGCGGCGGCGCCACCTCGCTGAGGATCGTGCCCATGACGCTCTTGGCGGTGGTGCCGGCGAACTCCGCCTCGGGATCCAGCACGAAGCGGTGCAGCCAGACCGGCTCGACGAGCTGCTTGACGTCGTCGGGGATCACGTAGTGGCGGCCGTTGACCGCCGCCCACACCTTCACGGTGCGCATCAGCGCGAGGGCACCGCGGATGGAGACGCCCACCCGCACCTCGGGGGCCAGGCGGGTCTCCTCCATCAGCCGGGAGACGTACTCGAGCACCGCCGGGTCCACGTGCACCGTCGCCGCGAGCTGCGTCATGTCGTTGACGGCCTGCAGGGAGATCCGCGGGCTGAGCTGCGAGCTGCGGTCCCGCAGCGCGGAGCCCTGGAGGATCTGCACGCTCGAGGCATGATCGGGGTATCCGATCGAGGTCTTCATGAGGAAGCGGTCCAGCTGCGCCTCGGGCAGCCGGTACGTGCCGGCCTGCTCGATCGGGTTCTGGGTGGCGATGACCATGAACGGGTTGCCCACCTCGTGGGTGACGCCGTCGACCGTCACCCGGCCCTCCTCCATCACCTCGAGCATCGCGGACTGCGTCTTGGGCGAGGCGCGGTTGATCTCGTCCGCCAGGACCACGTTCGCGAACACGGGGCCCTTGTGGAACTCGAAGGACTTGGTGTTCTGGTCGTAGATCGTCACGCCGGTGACGTCCGACGGCAGCAGGTCCGGGGTGAACTGGATGCGGGTGCTGGTGCCCTGCACGGTCGCGGCGATGGAGCGGGCCAGGGAGGTCTTCCCGGTGCCGGGCGCGTCCTCGAGCAGCACGTGGCCCGGGGCCATCATCGCGGTCAGCACCAGGCGGACCACCTCGTTCTTGCCGATGACGGCCTGACCGACGCTCTGGACGAGCTTGTCGAAGGTCTCGGCGAACCAGCTGGCCTGTTCGGGGGTCATTGTCACGGTGGGTCGACAACTTTCTGTGGAGGGAGGGGTCAGAGTCCTCGGCGGGAGGGGGCGCGCATCACGGCCGGTAGATGTCTTCCGCGACTGTCACCCACTTGCCGTTGACCTGGACCTCGATGGTCATCGGCCATTCCGGAACGCCTCCGCGGACGTATCCGTAGAAGTTCTCGTCCGGCGCGGACGTCGCGGTGCCGTTGCTGTCCGCTCGCATCTCGATGGTCTTGTAACGGGTCTCGCCCTCGTTGGAGAACGCGACCTTGTACGTCTCGCCGGGGGTCATGTCCCGCAGGGTGACCTGGAACCACCTGCAGTTGTCGTTCTCGCATTTGGGGGTGCCTGACGGCACGTACGAGCCCCAGGAGATGTCGCTGTACTTCGGGGTCTGCTGCCAGGAGCGCGCCTTCTCGGTCTTCTCCACCGTCGAGGAGGTCATCGTCGCCGTCGAGCCATCGGCGTTCTTCGGCGTCGTGACCACGCGCGCCTCGACCTTGACCGAGGCCCCGGACTTCTTCTGGATGGTCTTGGAGTAGGAGGTGTCCGAGTCCTGCCACGAGCCGCCGTCGATCTTGACCTGGAGGGTCTTGTTCCCGGCGCCTCCGTCACCGCCCCCGGCGGAGGCCTTCACGGTCACCGGGCACTTGTCGCCGGCGGTGCACTTCCCGTTCGAGGTCGAGATCGAGGGTCCCGCGGGGCGCGTGTAGGGGCGCACCGCGTTCGACTCGCCGGAGCGCGGGCTCACCCCGCCGTCGTCCGCGAAGCCGTTGCGGGCCTCGACCGTGAACCGGTACGAGGTGCCGTTGCTCAGCCCGCCGATGTCGGCGCTCGTGGCGGGGGCGTCGACGGTCTTCGACCCGCCGTTCCACCGCACCACGTACTTGGTGACGGTGGTGCCCTTGCCGTCGGCCGCCTTCCAGTGCACGGTCGCCTTCCCGTCCGGTCCCGCGCCCTTGCCCTCGCTGGGCATGGTGGCGCGCACTCCGCCGGGGGCGTCCGGCCGCGCCCACGGGGTGACCGCGTTGGAGGCCTTCGACGCGCCGACGCCCTCGCCCACCGAGTTCACGCCCTTGTAGGTGAAGGTGTGCTCGGTGTCGGCGTCGAGACCGCGGAACGTGGCCTTCGTGGTCGGGGCATCCACGGTGAGGGACTTCCCGGAGGAGGCGGTGACGATGTATTTCGTGATCGGTTCGCCGTTGGCCTCCTTCTGCGTCATCTTCGGCCAGGTGACGGTGATTCCGCCGCCGACGGGATCGTCGATCCGCTCGGCGCTCGCGGTCTCGGCGGGGGCCGCGGGCCGGCCGGCAGGGTGCTCCGCCCGGGACCAGTCCGACCAGTCCGAGGGGTCCGCGGCGAGGTTCTCGGCCTGGACCCGGAAGCTGTAGTCCACGCCGTTGGTCAGGCCGGAGAACACCGTCTGGGTGGTGCCGCCGTCGACCTCCTGGACCGACAGCTCGTTCGTGGCGGTGTTCCGCATCTGCACGGTGTACGTCTGGATCGCGGAGCCCTTGTTGGCCGGCGGGGTCCAGGCGACCGTCAGCTGCTCGTCGCCCCGCTCGGCGTTCGGTGCGGCGGGCCGCTCGGGCTTCACATCGGGCCGGGCGACGGCGGAGGCGGCCGACGGGTCGGAGTCGCCGACGTCGTTGGTCGCGACCACCTGGAAGGTGTACTCGGTGTCGTTGGTCAGGCCCGTGATCGTGCACGAGGTGGAGGCGCACTCCTGGGTGACGGAGGGCCCGCTCGCGGTGCTCACGGTGTAGCCGGTGATCGGGGCGCCGTTGTCCGCGCCCGCGGCGAAGTTCAGCTCGACGAAGCCGTCGCCGATCTCTCCGATGCGCGGGGCGGAGGGCGCCTCGGGGAGCCCGCGCACGGTCACCCGGATCATGCCGGTCACCTCGCGGTCCGGGTCGCCGGTGTCGTCCTGGACGCGGTACTCGGCGCTGAGGATGCCGTGGTACGACTCGTCCGGGGTGATCGTCACCTTGTCGCCGTCGAGGGCGATCTCGCCCTCGCCGGAGATCGTCGAGGCGCTGACCAGCGTGCGGTCCCCGCCGGGGAAGGGGTTCGAGTCGTTGGCGAGGACGTCGACGGACTCCGTGCGTCCCGCATCGATCGCGACCTCGTCCAGGGAGGTGGAGATCCGTGGGCGCTGCGAGCTGCCGACGGTGAGCTGCACGGTCGCCGGGACGGCCGGGTTGGTGCCGTCGCTGACGGTGACGGGCACGTCGATGATCGTGCCCCTGTCGGCCTTCGGCGTCGCGGTGGCGGTGAGCGTCGAGCCGTCGAGGTCCACCGAGACCGTGTCCGGAGCGTCGTGGTCGCCGAGCTCATAGGTGAGCGTGTCGCCCTCGGGATCCTCCGCGCCTGCGGCGAGGTCGATGCTCGCAGAGGGCCCTCCCTGCTCGACCTCGAGCAGCGCGCCCTGGAAGGTGGGTGGCAGATTCGTCTCCTCGGGGGCGACCTCGACCGGGATCGCGAGGGTCGCCGTCGCCGCGGAGGGGTCTCCCACCTCGCCGTCGGTCACCTCGACGGTGAGGGTGTCGTTGCCGGAGAAGTCAGGGGCCGGGCGGTAGATCAGGGTGGTCTCGTCCTGGACCAGCTCGCTGCCGTCGCCGTGGAGGGCGGTGACCAGGCCGGGATCGGTGATCTGGGCGGCCTGTGCACCGGGCCGCACCCGCACGTTGTCCGGGTCGGCGAGGTTGATCGTGCCCTCGGAGCCGGCCTGCACCTCGAGGGGCGGCCCCACCCAGACCGGTGCCTGCTTCGCCGTCCCGGGCACCCAGATGTAGCCGGCGGAGGAGAGGTCGTCCACATCGGTGATGGTGTACCGGATGCGCTGCTGCTCCTCCTGCGGCACGATCCGCACGGTGCCCTGGTCGTCGATCAGCTCGACGCCCTCGTAGCTGCCGTCGAGCTCGACCGTGAGGTCGTTGGTGCTGCCATCGGGGTCGGAGTCGTTGGCCAGCACGTCCACGTCCACGTGCTCGGTCTCGGGGTCCATGACCTCCTCCGCGTCGACGAAGTCGTCACGGGCGATGGGGGCGCGCAGCGGGGCGTTCTCCGCCACCTTGATCGTCGCAGTCGCGGAGCTCTTCAGCTGGCCGTCCGTCGCCGAGTACAGCACCGTGTGGGTCCCTGGCTCCGACGGGGTGACCACGGTGATGTAGCCGTCCTCGGCATCCTCGGCGGGCGGGATCTCCTCGATCTCGGTCATCACCTTGACGTCTCCGCGGACCACGGCCAGCGGGTCGCCCTCGGGGTCGGTGTCGTTCTCGAGCACGGGGATCTGCACCTCGCGGTCCGGGCGCACCTCGACCGTGTCGTCCACGGCATAGGGCGCCTGGTTCGCCTCGTTGGGTGCCGCGATGCCGACGAGCACCTCGGCGGTGCCGATCGCGCCGTGACGGTCCATCACCTGGTACCGGAAGCGATCCGTGCCGCGGGAATCCTCGAAGGGCAGGTACTCGATCCATTCGCCGTTGGCGCTGACCACCTCGCCCAGCTCGGGCATGGGGCTCGCGATGCCGGTGAGCATCACCGAGTCCCCGTCGGGGTCGATGCCGGTGGCGGGCACGGGGATCCGCACGGGGGTGCCGGCGACGGTGCGGGCGGTGAGGTTGTCGGGGCGGGGTGCGGAGTTGTCCGCGTCCCGCGGGACGATGGTGATGTGGACCAGGGCGGAGCCGGTGCGGCCGGTCTCGTCCACCACCTCGTACTGCACCACCGCCTCGCCGGAGGCGTCGTCGTCGGCACGGAACCTGATCCGGTCCTGGTGCGGTTCGGTGTGCCCCTTGTCGTCGGCGCGGGAGGTGTCCATGATCTCGCCGAGGTGGAGATCGGAGTCGGTGGGTGAGATGTCGTTCTCGGTGACCGGGATGTTCACCATGTCCCCGGCCCGCACCACGGCGCGGTCCGGCACGGCTTCGGGGTTCGCGAACTGGGTGTCGGTGCCGGCCACCATCACGCGGATCGTGCCGGTGGAGGTGCCGGTGGAGTTGGCGACCTCGTAGGTGACGGGCACCGGCTCCTCGCCGACGGTCGCTCCCGGTTCGGCCTCGATGCGGACGAGGTGGTGGTTGACCACGGTGGCCTTCAGACCGCTGCCCTCGGGCACGTCGATGCCGTTGACCACGAGGACGCCGCCGGTGGGGTCGACATCGTTCTCGAGCGGGTCCAGGAGGGTGTCGCTGCCGGTGGTGACGGTGCCCATGTCGTCCACGGCCACCGGGGCCAGGTCCTCGGCCTCGGGCTCGATCACGTCCACGCGCACCAGGCCGAGGGAGGCGGTGCTCGCGCCGCTCGCGGCGACCGTGTACTCGAGGTAGTAGGTGCCGGGACGCTCGCCGGTGACGTTGAGGGTCCCAGCCTCCAGCACCGGCTCGACCTCGAGGCCCTCGGCGTCGCTGACGCTGATCAGCTCGAGGTTGCCGCCGTTGGGGTTGAGGTCGTTGACGAGCGGTTTGATGGTGGTGCTGCGCCCGGCGACGACGCTGGCATGGTCGGCGGTGGTGATCGGGGCGAGGTCGCTGTCGGTGACGGACTCGATCTGGACCACGCCTTCGGCGGTGTCGCCCTTCTCGTCGCGGAAGGTCAGCGCCACCTCCTTCGTGCCCGGTGACAGCCCCGCGTCGTTGAAGGTGATCAGTCCATCGGGGCGGAAGGTGACGAGGTCCTCCGGCCGGACCGTGGCGTTGGAGAGGTAGAAGGCGTCGCCGTCCGGGTCCTGCCAGTACGGGAGGATGTTGAAGCTGATCTCCTGGCCCGAGCGGACCTGCACCTTGGCGATCCTCTGCTCAGCGGGCTCGGGCGGGGAGTTCTCACCGTCGGCGCGCACCTCGAGGGTCACGGTCGCGGTGTCCGTGCCGCCGCGGCCGTCGTCCGCCTGGTAGGTGAACGCCGCGGTGCCGCTGGCGTCCTCGTCGACCTCGATCTGCAGCTGCGTGCCGCCGCTGATGGAGGTGACCGTGCCGATGTCCGGCTGGTCGCCCTTGACGCTCACGGACAGGATGTCCCCGTCGGGATCAGTGTCGTTCTGCGTCACCGGCAGCACGACGTTCTTGCCCGGACGCACCCCGAAGGTGTCGTCGTTCGCCGTCGGCGGGCGGTTCTCCTCGTCACGCTCCGCGGCCACGTTGGTGATCGTGGTGGTGAGGGTCTCCTTCTCCTTGTCCTCGGTGGTGCTGGTCTGGATCTCCTGGGCGATCACCCAGTCATCCACCAGCTGCATGCTCTCCATGATCTCCCAGGACAGACCGAACTTCTGATCGTTCAGGACCACGAGATCCTGGTTGACGCGCAGGGTGAGGTCCGCGGAGCTGTCCGCTTCCGGGATCGTCTCGGCGACCGGGTCCTGGCCCTCGCAGGCGCGCACGTAGCGCAGGGAGCCGGCCCACGCGCCGTAGGCGCAGCCCTCGACCTGCGCGGGACGGACCACCTCGGTGCCTGTGCCGCCGGCCGGGATCGCCTCGGCCGCACCGCCGCTGAAGGGGATGACGAACAGCGTGTCGAGGGTGGCGACGACGAACGAGTCGGAGGCGGGGCCGGACTGCTGCAGCTGCGCGGCGTCGAGGTTCGAGACCCCTTCGTCGGCGAGGCTGTAATCCTTCCCGCCGGCGCCGATGCGCAGCAGCTGATTCTCGCGGTCCAGGATCACGGGCTCCTCGCCGACGGCGGCGAGCTGGATCGACTCCGCCTTCTGGGAGACGCCGTCGATGGTGTCCGGCTTCTCCGCCGTGGTGTCGCGGGTGTTGCCCGCACGGGGGTAGGTCAGCAGCTCGGCGCCGTCGAGCACGAAGACGGTCCCGTTCTCGGAGATGGCCACCGGCCGCGGTGATCCACCGGCATCGAGGACGGGCTCGACAGCGCCGGCGCTGAAGGCCCCGGCCTCCTCCGGGGACAGGATCCAGACCCGGCCGTCGGGGGCGGAGATCGCGGCCCGGTCGCCGCCGAGGGTAACCTCCGCACCGGTGGGCAGCTCGACCAGCCCGTTGCGGGTGACCGAGGCGGTGTTGATCATGGTCATGCCGTGGGGGCCGGTCTCGATCACCGTGTAACCGGATTGGACGATGTCGAGATCCTGCCCGGTCGAGGAGAGCCGGGCGTCCAGCTCACCGGCGTCGACGTTGAGCCGCCCGAGCAGGCCCCGCTCCTCGCTGGTGACCCACACACCGCCGTTGGAGACGTCGACCTCGGAGGAGGAGAGCCCGGGGTAGCGCAGAGCGAAGCCGGTCAGCACCAGAGCGACGATCGCGAACGCGGCCGACGAGATGAGTGTCAGCCGTCTCCCCCGGCGCCGCTTCGTCGAAGCGGTGTCAGACATGGTCGTACCCCCAGGACAAGTTCGAATCTCCGCGCGTGACCTGATGCCCTTGCCGTATCCCCCTGGACACGAGCCTCCGTGACGGTGGCCCGATCACTCGCGCGACCGCACCCAGGGTACTCGGGACCTCGTGCGGGCACCACGCACGCCGAGTCACGATCTGCCCACATCCGCGGGCGGCGGCGGCGCGAGCGCGCCGCGTCTCAGCGGCTGCGGCCGACGAGCGTGGCGGTGAAGGCCTTGAGCGCGTCGCGTGCCGCACCGGCCGGCAGCTCGGAGAGGATCTCCATGGCTTCCTCGGCGGTGCGGGAGGCGAGGCCGCGGGTCTCCTCGAGCGCGGGATCCTCGCGCAGGAGGTCGACGAGCTCGTCGAGGGCCGCGCTGCTGCTGAGATCCCCGTCGAGGCGTTCGACGATGTCGAGGCTGTGGCTGTCGGGGTGGTCCTGCGCGCGGCGGCGCACGAGCAGGGTGGGCATGGTGGGCACGCCCTCCCTCAGGTCGATGCCGGGGGTCTTCCCGCTCGTGGCGGCGTCGCTCTCGAGGTCCAGCACGTCGTCGGCGAGCTGGAAGGCGACGCCGACCTTCTCCCCGTAGCGGCGCATGACGTCCGCGCTGCCCTGCGGCGCTCCGGAGAGTGAGGCGCCGAGGCTGCCGGCGAGGGCGAGCAGCGAGGCGGTCTTGTCCGAGAGCACGGAGATGTAGTGGGCGAAGGGGTCGTCCCCGGGCTTGGGGCCGACGGTCTCGTGCAGCTGCCCGAGGCAGAGCCTCTCGAACGTCTCGGAGTGCTCGCGGACGGCGTCGGTGCCGATGCGGGCGCTCAGGCCACTGGCCCGGGCGAAGAGGAAGTCTCCGGTGAGGATCGCGACGTTGTTGCCCCAGAGGGCGTGGGCGCTGTCGGTGCCGCGGCGGGTGGGCGCGGAGTCCATCACGTCGTCGTGGTAGAGGCTCGCGAGGTGGGTGAGCTCGACGAGCACGGCGGCATCCTGCACGCCGTCCGCGTCGATGTCGCCGAGGGAGGCGGCCAGCAGCACGAGCATGGGTCGCACGCGCTTGCCGCCGGCGTCCATGAGATGCCGTCCTGTCCAACGCACCATGTCATCCGATGTGGACACGGAGGCGCGCAGACGGTCCTCGATGGTTCCGAGACGCTCGACGATGCGGGTCGCGAGGTCCTCATCGATGTCGGGAACGCCCGGCAGCGTGGACGGCATGGCTCTCCTGGTACTGGACGGGGCACCGGGGTGCCCCCGTGGTGTGGGCTGCGAACTGCGTGGGGCGGGGATCCGCTCCCGGATCCGACGGTTCGGGAGAACGGCGGCAGATCCGACTCAGGAGTCTACCGGGGCGAGCGCGCCCGGATCCCGGTCCACGGTCCCGGCGTGAGCGGAGTGACGCGGCGCTGCGGTCTCGGGATGCAGGCAGTGAGCCCATTTTGGGCGAGAAAAAGGGAGTGGAAGAGGCGAACACCCCGCAGGGGCTCAGCACTCCTCCACTCCCAATGAAGATGTCCGGCGGCGACCTACTCTCCCACACCCTCCCGAGTGCAGTACCATCGGCGCAATCGAGCTTAGCTTCCGGGTTCGGAATGGAACCGGGCGTTTCCTCGACGCTATGACCGCCGTAACACAACGAGACTCTCAACCAGCCCCCAGCACGCCACCCACCCCGGAACGGGACGGACAACGCGGCGGAGTTGTTCCAAGAGAACCGCACAGTGGACGCAAACACAGCAAACAACCAACACACACAAAGACTGTTGAAGTAAGTCTTCGACCATTAGTACCAGTCAGCTCCACACATTACTGCGCTTCCACATCTGGCCTATCAACCCAGTCATCTACTGGGGGTCTCACACACCCAAGGGGTGCAAGGATATCTCATCTCGAAGCAGGCTTCCCGCTTAGATGCTTTCAGCGGTTATCCCTTCCCGACGTAGCCAACCAGCCATGCTCTTGGCAGAACAACTGGCACACCAGAGGTCAGTCCGTCCCGGTCCTCTCGTACTAAGGACAG
>DHCMJ07802__coassemble_45_pt1 | contig 135219 bp, 111 predicted proteins | sample DHCMJ07802__metabat2_high_PE_028 | metagenome-assembled genome bin DHCMJ07802
CTGCACGCCGTCGACCACAACGCCAGCCCCGTCATCGGCCGCTGAGGCCCCAGACCGGACATCGTCCCCCTTCCGAGGAGTCATTCCATGCACGACAACCGCCCCACCAGCGAGGACCGAGTCCGCCGGTTCCTCCGCGAGATGCTGCCCGCGCGCCGCCACCTGGACACCGCGCCTCTGACCATCGAGGCCTGGGAGGTGCCCGACGAGCCGGTCCCCTTCGAGGAGGCCCGCAGCCAGACGTACACCCCCATCTCCGTCGGCGACCGCTGGGGCCGCCCCTGGTCGACCCTGTGGCTGCACGTCACGGGCCAGGTGCCCAGCTCCTGGACCACCGGCGAGGACCGCGACATCGAGCTGCAGCTCGACCTGTCCTTCACCAACATGCCCGGCTTCCAGGCCGAGGCCCTCATCTGGACCCCCGAGGGCGAGACCGTCAAGGCGATCAACCCCTACAACCAGTACCTCACCCTCGAGGCCGGCCAGGAGGTCGACTTCTACCTCGAGTGCGCCGCGAACCCCAACGTTCCCGGTGACTGGACCTTCGCCCCCACCGCGCTGGGGGACAAGGCCACCGCGGGCGAGGATCCCATCTACGACCTCACCCAGCTGCGGCTGGCCTGGCGCTCGAAGACCGTCTGGGAGCTCGAGCAGGACATCGTCGCGCTGAACGGCCTCATGCACACGCTGCCCGAGCAGTCGGCCCGCCGCTTCGACATCCTCCATGCCCTGGGCAAGGCGCTGGATGCCGCGGACCCCGACGATCTGCACGGCACCGCCGCGGACGCCCGCGGCGAGCTGCGCGGCGTGCTCGACGCGCCCGCGAACGCCTCGGCCCTCACCGTCGTCGCGACCGGTCACGCCCACATCGACTCCGCCTGGCTGTGGCCGGTGCGGGAGACCAAGCGCAAGTGCGCCCGGACCTTCTCCAACGTCTGCTGGCTGCTGGAGCACTACCCCCAGCTGGTCTTCTCCTGCTCCTCCGCCCAGCAGTTCCAGTGGATCCGCGACGAGTACCCCAGCCTGTTCCGCCGCATCTCGGAGCACGTGGCCGCGGGCCGCTTCGTGCCCGTGGGCGGCATGTGGGTCGAGTCGGACACGAACATGCCCAGCTCCGAGGCGATGGCGCGCCAGTTCATCCACGGCAAGAAGTTCTTCCTCGAGGAGTTCGACTTCGAGACCAAGGAGACCTGGCTGCCGGACTCCTTCGGCTACTCCGCCGCGCTGCCGCAGATCTGCGCGCTCGCCGGCAACGATTCCTTCCTCACCCAGAAGGTGTCCTGGAACCAGTACTCGACGTTCCCCCACCACACCTTCCAGTGGGAGGGCATCGACGGGACCACCCAGTTCACCCACTTCCCGCCGATCGACGCCTACAACGGCCAGCTCACCGCCGCCGAGCTCGCGTACTTCGAGAAGAACTTCAAGGACAAGGGCGCCAGCCACATCGGCCTGACCCCCACCGGCTGGGGCGACGGCGGCGGCGGCCCCACCCGCGAGATGCTCGCCTCGCAGGAGCGCTTCGCCGATCTCGACGGCGCCCCGAAGGTCGAGTGGTCCACCTCGCAGGACTTCTTCGCCCGCGCCCGTGAGGAGTACGTCGACGCGCCCGTCTGGAACGGGGAGCTCTACCTCGAGCTGCACCGCGGCACCTACTCCTCGCAGATCCTCGGCAAGCAGGGCAACCGCCGCACCGAGGCGCTCCTGCACGACGTCGAGCTGTGGAGCGCCACGGCGGCCCGTCTCGTCGACGGCTTCGCCTACCCGTACGAGGAGATCGACTCGCTGTGGGACAAGCTGCTGCTGCTGCAGTTCCACGACATCCTGCCGGGCTCGTCGATCGCCTGGGTGCACCGCGAGACCGAGCAGTCCTACGACTACATCACCGAGCGGGGCGAGGCCCTCGTGGCCGCGGCCCTCGAGGCGCTCGGCGACGACTCGGGCAGCACCGTCACCGCGAACTCCGCGGCCCGGGCGCGCCACGGCGTCGCGCCGCTGACGATCGCGGCGCCGGCCGGCCCGGGGGCGGCGCCCGCGGTGGCGCAGGCGGGGGGCGCGATCACCGTGACCACCGACGCCCTGCACGTCGAGGTCGACGAGCGCGGCCTGCTCACCTCGCTGCGTGCCGGGACCGACGGGCGCGAGGCGATCGCGCCGGGTGCGTCCGGAGCCCTGCTCCAGCTGCACCGCGACGCCCCCAACGCCTGGGACTCCTGGGACATCGACGAATTCTACCGTCACGTGCACCGGGACCTGGAGGCCGAGGGCGCGCCCGTGCTCTCCCACGACGAGGACGGCACCGTCCGCATCGCGGTCACCTACCGCACCCGTGAGGACGGCGCCGCCGAGCGCCCCTTCGAGGGGATGCCCTCGGTGGGCACCGGGTCGCGCATCACCGTGACCTACTCGATCGCCCCGGGCGCCGAGGCGCTCGGCATCGACCTGGACGTGGACTGGCACGAGCGCAAGAAGGTGCTCAAGCTGGCCTTCCCGCTCGATGTCCGCGCCGCTGTGATGAGCAGCGAGATCCAGTTCGGGTACATCGACCGTCCCATCCCGGTGAACACCAACGAGGACTTCGGCCGGTTCGAGACCTGCGCCCATCGCTGGGTGCACGTGGCCGAGTCGGACTACGGGATCGCGCTGGCCAACGACTCCTCCTACGGCCATGACGTGCGGCGCGTGCTGCGCGAGGACGACGGCGGCACCACCACCGTGGTCCGTGCCACGGTGCTGCGGGCGGCGGAGTTCCCGGACCCGCTGGCCGAGGAGGGGCAGTACTCCCTGCGCTACGCGATCCGTCCCGAGGCGGACCACGGGGACGCGGTGGATCTGGGCGAGGAGCTCAACCAGCCGCTGCGCCCGGTGCAGCGTGCGGAGGAGCTCGCGCCGGTGGCGCAGCTCGTCGGCGCCGACGGCGGGGCCGGCAGCGCCCGGATCCAGACCGTCAAGCTCGCCGAGGACCGCTCGGGCGACCTCGTGGTGCGCCTGTACGAGTCCGAGGGCCGGCGCACCGCGACCTCGCTCGAGGTGCCCGGCGCCAGCTCGCTGACGGTGGTCGACCTCCTCGAGCGTCCGCTGACGGAGCAGTCCCCGCTGGGGCACCGCGCAGCGACCGTCGAGGACGACTCGCTCGCCCTCACCCTCAAGCCCTTCGAGATCACGACGGTCCGCGCGACCTTCTGATCCGTCGGGCCTCGGCACGACCGCCGCATCCTGCGGCACCGCTTGACCGTTCCGCCCACTGCCGGGCCGCCCGCTCGGGCTGCCCGGCAGTGACATCCTCAGGAGGACCCTGCACATGACAGCGACGCGCCGCACCGCGCTCGCCGCCGGAGGAGGAGGGCTCACCGCGCTCGCCCTCGCCGGCTGCGGACTGCGACCCACCGGCCGACCCTCGGCCGACATCGTCCAGGAGGCAGCCGACGGCGACATCGGCGGAGACATCGTCTTCCAGACCTGGTCCCTCAGGAACGAGACCTTCACACCGTTCTTCGAGCAGGTCATCGACGACTTCGAGGCCGAGCACCCCGGCACGCGGGTGCACTGGATGGACCAGCCGCCCGAGGGCTACGAGGACAAGCTCCTCGCCCAGGCGAACTCCGATTCCCTGCCGGACGTCATCAACATCGCGCCCGACATCGCCTTCGCCCTCGCCCGGGCAGGACTCCTGCTGGACATCGGAGCGCTCTACGACGACCTCGAGGACGAGTACGTGGCCGGGGCTGTGGAGTCGTTCCGCTACGACCAGGTGGAGGGCACCTTCGGCCTGCCGTGGTACCTCGGCACCGACATGAACTGGTGGAACCTCGACGGGCTCGCCGAGGTCGGCGTCGACGCCTCGTCCCTGCCGACCACGATCGACGAGCTGTTCGAGGTCGCGCGGGCGGTGCACGAGTCGGGCGGGCGCAACCCCGTCGTCTCCAACATGCCGGACTTCGCGATCACCAGCGAGGGCGACCGGTTCACCTTCGCGACCGAGGAGAACGTGGAGCTCCTGGCGGGCTACGCCGAGCTGTACCAGTCCGGGGCGATGCCCCCCGAGGTGCTCTCCGGCGCCGAGACGGGCAACACCGACCTGTTCATCCAGGACAAGGTGCTGTGGACCACGGCGACGTCGACGTTCGCGAGCGATCTCGAGAACCAGGCGCCGAGCCTGATGGAGACCACCACGGTCTCCGAGCGCCTGGGGACCCCGCCGCTGTTCGCGCAGGGCATCTCCGTCCCCTCGACCTCGAAGAATCTCGCCACCGCTCTCGCGTTCGGGCGCTTCCTCACCTCCGACGAGTATCAGATCGGCTTCGCGAAGCTCGCCCCCGGCTATGTGCCCGGCACCCAGGCGGCCGCCGCGGATCCGTCCCGCTATGCGGTCCAGGACGGCGGCGAGCTGCTCGAGCACTCCGTGGAGATCGCCGCGACCTCCATGGAGACCGCGGAGGTGCTGTCGAACCCGCTGTGGACGCCCGACATGAAGACCACCCTCACCCAGCTCATCTCGCGGGCCATGACCGGGGCGATCTCCCCGCGCCAGGCGCTCGAGGAGGCCGTCGAGTACGGCAACCTCAACCTCCAGTAGCGCCCGCCCGCTCGTGACCGTCCCCCTGCACCACCGATCCGACGAAGTCTGAGGAATATGCGCGCCTACCGTGCCCACGTCCCCTGGCTGCTCGCAGGACCCGCCCTCCTCTGGGTGTGCGTCTTCGCGCTCTGGCCGTTCATCAACACCGTCGTGCTCTCCTTCTCCGATGCGCGCCCCCTCGCGGGCGGCTCGTTCATCGGCCTCGAGAACTACGCGGCCCTCCTCCAGGACTCCCGGTTCTGGAACGCCCTGCTCACGAGCCTCGTCTACGCGGTCGTCTGTGTGCCGCTGCTGACGTTCCTGCCGCTGCTGATCGCGATCCTCGTCGAGTACCGGATCCCGTTCATCTCGGCGTTCCGGACCACGTTCTACTTCCCGGTGATCGCCTCCGTCGTCGTGGTCGGCCTGATCTTCAGCTGGCTGTTCGACTCGCGCGGCATCGTCAACGAGGCGTTCGCCTTCGTCGGGCTGATCGACCAGCCGATCCCGTTCCTCGCGAGCCGGTGGGGGATCACCCTGACCGCGATCCTGCTGACCGTGTGGAAGGGCCTGGGCTACTACATGGTCGTCTACCTCGCGGCGCTCGGGAACGTGGGCCGCGACCTGCACGAGGCCGCCGCGATGGACGGCGCCGGTGCGTTCCGACGCTTCTGGAGCATCACCGTGCCCGGCGTGAAGGGTGCGATGTTCCTGGTCAGCGCGATGGTGACGGTCGCAGCGATGCGCGTGTTCACCGAGCTGTACGTGCTCTCGGAGGGCTCTGGCGGCCCCGGGGGCGACGCCATGAGCCTGGTCATGCTGGTCCAGCAGACGGGCAGCGGCCTCCAGGGCCGCCTGGGCTACTCCTCCGCGTTGAGCGTGGCCCTGTTCGTCGTGACCATCGGCCCGCTGCTGCTGGTCGCCTACATCAACAACCGCGGTGACGCGGCGGTCGCCAAGGAGGGTGCATGAGCATCGACGTCCAGGAGAACCTCTCGGCGCAGACGTCCGAGACGCAGCGTCCTCCCGCCCCGACGGCGCCCCGTCGTGACCGCCCGTACCGCACGAAGGGCGCCGGCGGGTTCGGCAAGCCCACGCTCGCCGGTCTGATCCTGCGCTATGTGCTGCTGGTGGCGGTGCTCGTGCTCGCCATCGGCCCGTTCGTGTGGCAGCTGTCGACCTCTCTCAAGGGGCCGATGGATGACATCTACTCCTTCCCGCCGTCGCTGATCCCCTCCGACGGGACTCTGAAGAACTACACGACCGTCGCCTCGACGATCCCGATCCTCAACTACGCCTGGCATTCGCTGATCGTCGCCGTCACCCTCGCGATCGGCAACGTCATCCTGGGGACCATGGCGGGCTACGCGCTGGGCTGCCTGCGGTTCCGGGGCAAGAAGATCGCGATGGGCATCCTGCTGGCCACCCTGCTGCTGCCGGGAGAGGTCACGATCATGAGCCAGTTCCTCACGATCAAGTCGCTGGGGCTGGCCGACAGCCTGGGCGGCGTGATCGTGCCGGGGCTCGTCGGCGCCATCAACGTGCTGCTGCTGACCGCGGCCTGCCGCGCGATCCCGCAGGAGCTGCTGGAGGCGGCCGTGCTCGACGGGGCGAACACCTGGCAGGTGCTGCGCCACATCGTCTGGCCGAGCGTGCGGGGCATGGCGAGCGTCGTGGCGATCTTCGCGTTCATCGGCGGCTGGGACGACTTCCTGTGGCCGCTGGTGGTGCTGTCCGATCCGGCGAAGTACACCCTCACCGTCGGCATGGAGTACCTGAACTCGAACTTCGGCTCGGATCCGCGCGTGGTCGCCGCCGGCACCATGATCGCGCTGGTCCCGATCATCGTGTTCTTCGCGTTCTTCCAGAAGTTCTTCTTCCAGGGCGTCGAGGACGGCGCGGTCAAGGGCTGATCGGGCCGGCCCCGCGCCTCGTGCGCGGGGCCGCCCCGTACGCTGGGATCATGACGAGAACCCGAGGTGCCCTGCTCACCGGCAGCGTGAACTACGACGATGCCGAGACCACGATGCGCACCGTCGCCGAGATCCTCGGCGACCATGTGCGTCGCCTCCCCGACGGGGAGGTGGGTGAGAGGTTCCACTGGATCATGTTCCAGCCGGACGTGCTCGGCCAGGCGGACGGCATCGAGCGGGTGGGGGAGCAGCCGATCCCCTTCGGCGCCGGGCTGGACGTGCGTCCGCTGCGCCTGGCGGACGGGGCGGAGCCGGCCGCGATCGAGCTGCCGCCCCTCGGATACGCCCGGGCCGCGGAGGAGTCCTACGCACTGTTCACCAGGCTGCGTGAGGAGGGCGTGATCGGCGAGGGGATCCGCTTCCAGGTCTCCCTGCCCACCCCGGTGGCCGTGGTCTCCTCCTTCTTCGGGGGCGAGGACCGCGTCGCGATCGAACCCGTCTACGCCGATGCGCTCCTGTCCGAGCTCGAGCAGATCCTCGAGAGCGTCCCGCACCGCGATCTCGCGATCCAGTGGGACGTGGCCAGCGAGATGGGCATCCTCGAGGGCGCCTCGGGCTACGGCTCCGTGATGGAGCACTGGTGGGCCGGCGGCGCCCTCGAGGGGATCGTCGCCCGCCTGGCCGCACTCGTGGACTCGGTGCCGGCCGAGGTCGAGGTGGGGGTGCACCTGTGCTACGGCGACGCGGGGGAGGAGCACTTCGTCGAACCGGCGGACGCCGCGAACCTGGTGCGGGTCGCCAACGCGGTGATCGCCGCCGCCGCGCGTGAGCTGACCTGGCTGCACCTGCCCGTCCCGATCGATCGCGATGACGAGGCCTACACCGCCCCGCTCGCCGAGCTGCACGAGGTGGGCGAGCTCTACCTCGGCCTCGTGCACCGCGAGGACGGGGCCGACGGCGCCCGGCGGCGCCTCGCCGCGGCCGCGCCCTCCCTCCGGCAGGACATCGGGGTGGCCACCGAATGCGGGATCGGCCGCGCACCCGCAGGCACCACCGAGGGGATCCTGCGCACCCATGCCGAGGTCGCCGAGCCCCTCTGAGCCTCCGACCGCGCAGGGGCCGCCCGGTCGCCGCGGCACCGCCCCTCGGCCGACACGCCGGACGCGCCGAGGTGACCTCTCCGACCCGTCCCCGACGGCGCGGAGCGACCCCGCGCGGCTACCCTGGAGGGCATGGCTTCCTCGTCCTCCGATGACTTCGTGCACCTCCATGTCCACACCGATTACTCGCTCCTGGACGGGGCTGCGAAGATCGACAAGCTCGTCGCCGAGACGGTGCGGCAGGGGCAGCCGGCCGTGGCGATCACGGACCACGGCTACCTCTTCGGCGCCTACGAGTTCTACAAGGCCGCCAAGGATGCCGGGATCAAGCCGATCATCGGCATCGAGGCGTACGTGACCCCCGGCACCAGCCGGCACGACCGCACCCGCACGCAGTGGGGCACGCGCGAGCAGCAGCTGGCCGGGGACGACGTCTCCGCCCGCGGCGCCTACACCCACATGACGCTGCTCTCGCACTCCACCACCGGGATGCACAACCTCTTCCGCCTCGGCTCCGCCGCCTCCCTCGAGGGGCAGATGGGCAAGTGGCCCCGCATGGACCGCGAGATCCTCTCGCAGTACTCGGACGGCCTGATCGCCACCACCGGCTGCCCCTCCGGGGAGGTGCAGACGCGGCTGCGCCTGGGCCAGTTCGACGAGGCGGTCAAGGCCGCCGGAGAATTCCAGGACATCTTCGGCAAGGAGCATTACTTCGTCGAGCTGATGGACCACGGCCTCGACATCGAGAAGCGCGTGTCCAAGGACCTGCTCGAGGTCGCCAAGGCCGTCGGTGCGCCGCTGCTGGCCACCAACGACCTCCACTACGTCACCGAGCAGGACGCCACCATCCAGGACGTCCTGCTGTGCATCAACTCCGGCTCGCGCCTCAACGATCCGGACCGCTTCAAGTTCGGCGGCTCCGGCTACTACCTGAAGTCCGCGCAGCAGATGCGCGAGCTGTTCCGCGAGATGCCCGAGGCGTGCGACAACACGCTGCGCGTCGCCGAGATGTGCGATGTCGAGTTCCGCACCACCGCGGAGGGCGCGAACTACATGCCGCACTTCCCCACCCCGCCCGGGGAGGACGAGGAGTCCTGGTTCGTCAAGGAGGTCCAGCGCGGGCTCGAGTACCGCTATCCGGCGGGCATCCCCGACGACGTGCAGAAGCGTGCGGACTACGAGGTCTCGGTCATCCTGCAGATGGGCTTCCCGGGCTACTTCCTGGTGGTCTCGGACTACATCAAGTGGGCCAAGGAGCAGGACATCCGCGTGGGCCCCGGCCGCGGCTCGGGCGCCGGCTCGATGGTCGCCTACGCCATGCGGATCACCGACCTGGACCCGCTCGAGCACGGTCTGCTGTTCGAGCGCTTCCTGAACCCGGACCGCGTCTCCATGCCCGACTTCGACGTCGACTTCGATGACCGCCGCCGCGGCGAGGTCATCGAATACGTCGAGCGCAAGTACGGCGACGACCGCATCGCCCAGGTCGCCACCTACGGCGTGATGAAGACGAAGAACTCCCTCAAGGACGCCGCGCGCGTGCTCGACTACCCCTTCTCGATGGGCGACCGCCTCTCCAAGGCGCTGCCGCCCACCGTGATGGGCAAGGACATCTCGGTCAAGGGCATCTTCGACCCCGAGGACAAGCGCTACGCCGAGGCGGGCGAGTTCCGCCGCATCCACGACGAGGACCCCGACGTGCAGAAGGTCGTCGAGATCGCGAAGGGCGTCGAGGGCCTCACCCGCGGCTGGGGCGTGCACGCCTGCGCCGTCATCATGTCCAGCGACCCGCTGGTGGACATCGTCCCGATGATGCGCCGCCCCTCCGACGGCCAGATCATCACCCAGTTCGAGTACCCCACGCTCGAGACCCTCGGCCTGCTGAAGATGGACTTCCTCGGGCTGCGCAACCTCACCGTCCTCTCCGACGCGGTGGCGAACATGGCGCGCAACGGCAAGACGCCCCCCGATCTGGAGACCCTCCCCTTCGACGACCCGGCCACCTACGAGCTGCTGCAGAAGGGCGACACCCTGGGCGTGTTCCAGCTGGACGGCTCCGGCATGCGCACCCTGCTGCGGCAGATGAAGCCCGACCAGTTCGGGGACATCACCGCCGTCTCGGCGCTGTACCGGCCGGGCCCGATGGGCATGGGCTCGCACACCAACTACGCGCTGCGCAAGAACGGCCTGCAGGAGATCACGCCGATCCATCCCGAGCTCGAGGAGCCGCTCGCGGAGATCCTCGACGAGACCTACGGCGTGCTCGTCTACCAGGAGCAGGTCATGCAGACGGCGCAGAAGGTCGCCGGCTACTCGCTCGGCGAGGCGGACATCCTGCGCCGCGCCATGGGCAAGAAGAAGAAGGCGGAGCTGGACAAGCAGTACGTCTCCTTCGAGGCGGGCATGAAGAGCAACGGCTACTCCGACGCGGCCGTGCAGGCGCTGTGGGAGACGCTGCTGCCCTTCGCCGACTACGCCTTCAACAAGTCCCACTCCGCCGCCTACGGCGTGGTCTCCTACTGGACCGCCTACCTCAAGGCGAACCACCCCACCGAGTACATGGCCGCGCTGCTGACCTCCACCCAGGAGAACCGCGACCGGCTCGGCCTGTACCTGGGCGACTGCCGCCACCGCGGCATCACCGTGCTCCCGCCGGACGTCAACGAATCGGATCTGTACTTCTCCGCCGTGGGCGAGGACATCCGCTTCGGGCTCTCCGCGATCCGCAACGTGGGCGCCCACGTGGTCGAGGAGATCATCAAGACCCGCGAGGAGAAGGGCGCCTTCACCTCCTTCACGGACTTCCTGGACAAGGTGCCGCTGAGCGTGTGCAACAAGCGCACCATCGAGTCGCTCATCAAGGGCGGCGCCTTCGACGAGCTGGGCGCGAACCGTCGCTCGCTCGTGCTGATCCACGAGGACGCCGTCGACTCCGTCGTCGACGTCAAGCGCAAGGAGGCCCAGGGCCAGTACGACCTCTTCGCCGACATGTTCGCCGGCGCGGGAGGCGACGGGGAGGAGTCGATGGCCTCCGGCTCCGCCGCCACCATCACCGTCCCGGACCTGCCCGAATGGGATCGCAAGGAGAAGCTCGCCTTCGAGCGGAACATGCTGGGGCTGTACGTCTCCGATCACCCGCTGTACGGGCTCGAGCACGTCATCGCCCAGAACTCCTCCACCTCGATCAGCGCGCTCGCCGACGACGGCGCCGTCCAGGACGGCACGATGGTGACGATCGCGGGGCTGATCACGTCCCTGCAGCGCAAGACCACGAAGAAGGGCGACATGTGGGCGATCGCCACGGTCGAGGACCTCGAGGGCTCGATCGACTGCCTGCTGTTCCCCTCCACGTACCAGACCGTCGCCACCGAGCTGGCGGAGGATCTCATCGTTTCGATGAAGGGCCGCGTGGACAGCTCCAAGGGCATGCCGGAGCTGCGGGTGATGGAGATGATGATCCCGGAGACCGGGGGAGGGGCCGACGGGCCCGTGGTCATCGCCCTGCCCGCGATGCGTGCGAACGAGCGCGTGGTCCAGGACCTCCGGGGCGTGCTCGAGGACAACCCCGGCGGGAGCGAGGTGCGCCTGCGGCTGCAGGAGCCGGGCCGCACCACGCTCATGCAGCTGGACAAGCGCCTCTCGGTCACCCCGTCCGCCGCGCTGTACGCCTCGCTGAAGACCCTGCTGGGACCCGGATGCCTGCAGTGACGCGATGACCTCGTGGCGGGTGGCGACCTTCAACATCCGCCACGGCCTCGGACCCGACGAGCGCGTGGATCTTCCGCGCCTGGCCGGGCAGATCGCCGCGCTCGACGCCGACGTGATCGGCCTGCAGGAGGTCGACGTCCGCTTCGGCGACCGCTCGGACCACGCCGACCAGGCCGCACGGCTCGGCGAGCTGCTGGGGATGCAGGTCCGCTTCGGCGCCGCGCTCGACCTGCCCCCGGAGGCTCCCGGCGCTCCGCGGCGGCAGTACGGACTCGCGCTGCTGACCCGCCACGAGATCCTCACCCAGCAGATGCACCTGCTGCCCGACCACCCCGCGGGCCCGCCGTCGCGGGAACCGCGCGGTGTGCTCCATGCGCGGCTGCGGCACCGCGGGGGCGAGGAGCTCGACGTGCTCGTCACCCACCTCGACGACGCCGCGCGCGAGCACCGCACCGCGCAGGTGCAGGGCATCCTCCGCCTCGCCGAGCAGATCCCGGGCCCGGCGGTGCTCCTGGGAGACATGAACGCCGATCCCTCCGCCCCGGAGCTCGCAGCCCTCTCCGCCACCGGGTGGCGCGATGCTGCACAGCACGTGGGCCTCGACGCCGCACAGCACGTGGGCCGGGCCGCCGCGGAGGGGACCGGCCCGGGGGAGGGCTCGACCGCCGCGCCGCCGCGCACCGCCCGGCGGCGCGCCGTGCCGCCCGGCATCGCCCACGCCGCGCGGTCCCTGCTCGCGCTCGCCGGCCGGGACCGCGGCACGGCCCCGCGCGCCACCCATCCCGCGCAGTTCCCGGTGCGCCGCATCGATGTGCTGTGGCTGCGCGGCGGGATCACGGCCTCTGCCGTGACCGTCGGCCCGAGGGGCAGCTCGGACCACCGCTCGGTGGTCGCCACCGTGCACCTGGAGCCCCCGCCACCCGGCGCCCCGCACCGAGGAGCGCGCAGGGGCTAGCGTGACCTCATGAGCATCATCGCCGAGGACTTCCTTCCCGACTCCCTGCTGGACACCTTCCGCGAGCGGGCGGTGGTCCACGACCGGGAGAACACCTTCCCCGAGGAGGATCTGGCCGATCTGCGCGCCCGCGGCTACCTGCGGCTGCTGGTGCCCACCGCGCTCGGCGGGCTCGGGGCGAGCCTGCTCGAGGCGGGCCGCATCCAGCGCCGCCTGGCACAGGCGGCACCGGCCACGGCCCTGTCGATGAACATGCACCTCGTGGTCACCGGCGCGGCCCTGCACGCCCACCACAGCGGTGTCGAGTCCGTGCGCGGCCTCCTCGAGGACGCCGCCGCCGATCAGCTCTTCGCCTTCGGGATCTCCGAGGCGGGCAACGAGGCGATGCTCTTCGACTCGGCCACGCGCGCCGTCGCGCAGGAGGACGGCGGGTTCGTCCTCACGGGCACGAAGATCTTCACCTCCCTCGCCCCGGTGTGGGACCGCCTGGTGGTGCACGGTCGGGTCGCCGAACCCTCGGAGGCCGATCCCCGACTGGTGTTCGGCGTGCTCGAGCGCACCGAGGAGGTCGAGACGCTGGACGACTGGGACACCCACGGCATGCGCCCCTCCCAGTCCTGCACCACCCGCCTGCACGGCGCACCCCTCGCCGCCGATCGGGTCGTGACCACCACCCCCGTCGGCCCCAACCCCGATCCCTTCGTGCTCGGGATCTTCGGCGCCTTCGAGCTGCTGATCGCCTCGGTGTACACGGGCATCGCCGAGCGGGCGATCGCAGTCGGCACCCGGGTGGCCACCACGCGCCGCAACGCCACCAAGGGCATCGTCCACGCCGACGACCCCGACATCCGCTGGCGCCTGGCCGATGCCGCGATCCAGGTGGACGGCTCGGTGCTGCAGATCGAGAAGCTCCTGGCCGATCTCGACGCGCTGGGCACCGGGGAGGCGGGTCCCGGCCTCAGCGACCACGGACCGCGCTGGTTCCTGCACTTCTCCGGCGTCAAGGCCCGCGCCACGGAGGCGGCGCTGGGCGCGGTGGACCAGGTGCTGCGCGCCAGCGGCGGGGCCCAGTACTTCCGGCGCAGCGAGCTCGAGCGGCTCTCGCGCGATGTGCGCGCCGGCATGTACCACCCCTCCGACGAGGAGTCCGTGCACGCCGCCTACGCGAAGGCGCTGCTCGGCGAGATCGGTGCGTCCTCGGCGGGGTGATCAGCCGAAGAGCACCTCGGCCTCGCGCCAGCGGGACTCCGGCACGCGCTTGACGCTGTCGATCGCCTCGGTGAGCGGCACGTCCACGATGTCCGTGCCGCGCAGCGCGACCATCCTGCCGAAGCCGCCCTGGTGCGCGAGGTCCAGCGCGGCCGTGCCGAGACGGGTGGCCAGGACGCGGTCGTATCCCGTGGGCTCGCCGCCGCGCTGGATGTGGCCCAGCACCGTCGCCCGGGACTCGATCCCCAGGCGCTGCTCGATCAGCGGGGCGAGCACCTCGGCGATCCCGCCGAAGCGGGGCCGGCCGAACTCGTCGAGCTCGTAGTCGATGAAGCCCTCCGGGGCGTCCGCGGGGACGAACCCCTCGGCCACGACCACCAGCGGTGCTCGGCCGCGCTTGAAGGCAGAGGTCACATAGGTGCAGATCTCGTCGAGGGTGAGCGGGAACTCGGGCAGGCAGATCACGTGGGCGCCTGCCGCCATCCCCGAGTGCAGCGCGATCCAGCCCACGCTGCGCCCCATCACCTCCGCCACCATGCAGCGGTGGTGGGAGTCGCCCGTGATCCGCAGGCGGTCCAGCGATTCGGTGGCGATCTCCACGGCGGTGTTGAAGCCGAAGGTGTAGTCCGTGGCGTCCAGGTCGTTGTCGACCGTCTTGGGGACGCCGATCACCGGGATCCCGGATTCGAAGAGCCGGTTCGCGGTGAACAGGGTGCCGTCCCCGCCGATCGCGATGATCCCGTCGATGTCGTTGTCCTCCATCTGCCGGCGCACGATCTCCGCGCCGTCCTCCCCGTCAGCGAAGGGGTTAGAGCGGGAGGTGCCCAGGATCGTGCCGCCGATCCGGCCGATGCCCCGCACGCGCCGGCGCGGCAGCGTCATCCAGTCGTCGTCGATGACGCCGCGCCATCCGTCGCGGTAGCCGATGAACTCGTCCTCGAACTGCTGATCACCCTTGAGCACCGCGCCGCGGATCACGGCGTTCAGGCCGGGGCAGTCGCCGCCGGAGGTGAGGATTCCGATCTTCATGGGGGTTCTCCTTCATCGACGAGCGCCGGAGCGGCGAGCGGCACAGGCCCCGGGGAGGCCGCTGACCACTCTATGCCCGCCGCGCGTCTCAGGATGCGATCGGGCGGTCCGGATGATGGAACCTCGGGTCTAGGGTCGCCGGTCGTGAACGTCGCCCAGCCTCCAGCCCCCGCCCCCGCGAACGACTCTGCCCAGGCGCCCCCGGCGGCACCGGCCAACACCCGCGGGCGGGTCATCACCGCCTCGATGGTGGGCACGACGATCGAGTTCTTCGACTTCTACGCGTACGCGACCGCCGCCTCGCTGGTGTTCCCCGCGCTGTTCTTCCCCACCCAGACCCCCGCGAACCAGCTGCTGAGCTCGTTCGCGGTCTTCGGCGTCGCCTTCGTGGCCCGCCCGCTGGGCTCGCTGATCTTCGGCCACTACGGGGACCGTGTGGGGCGCAAGACCACGCTCGTGGCGAGCCTGCTGGTGATGGGCATCGCGACCTTCCTCATCGGGGTGCTGCCCACGGCCTCCACCCCCGGATTCTCCCTCCTCGCCCCGGCGATCCTGGTGCTGCTGCGCTTCTGCCAGGGCATCGGCCTGGGCGGCGAATGGTCCGGCGCGGCGCTGCTGGCCACGGAGAACGCCCCGCCCGGCAAGCGCGCCCTGTACGGCACCTTCCCGCAGCTCGGCGCCCCGATCGGGTTCATCCTCTCGAATCTGCTGTTCGTGCTGCTCAGCGTGCAGATGACCGATGAGCAGTTCATGAGCTGGGGCTGGCGCCTGCCGTTCCTGCTCTCGGCCGCGCTGGTGGTCGTCGGCCTGTGGGTGCGGCTGAAGCTCATGGAGTCCCCGGCCTTCCAGAAGGTGATCGACGAGGAGCGGGTGGCCGCGGTGCCGATCGCCCGCGTGTTCCGCACCGCCTGGCGGCCGCTGGTCCTGGCGACCATCGCCATGGTCGCCACCTATGTGCTCTTCTACCTGATGACGGCGTTCCTCATGGTGGTGGGCACCACCGCCGCCGACGAGGAGACCGCCCGCGCCGCAGCGGAGGCGGCCGGGAAGGCGTTCGACGCGAAGGGCTTCGCCCCCGGTCTCGGCTACGACCGCACCGACTTCCTCACCATGCTGATCATCGGTGTCGTGTTCTTCGGGGTCTTCACCGTGGTCTCGGGGCCGCTCGCGGACCGTCTGGGCCGGCGCCGGCTGCTGCTCGCGGTCACGGCGGGGATCGGCGTGTTCGGGCTGCTGCTCGAGCCGCTCATGCGGGGCGGCACCGTGGGCGTGATGACCGCGCTGATCGTCGGCTTCACGCTGATGGGCCTCACCTTCGGCCCGATGGCGGCCTTCCTCCCGGAGATGTTCCGGGCCGACGTGCGCTACACCGGCAGCGCGGTCAGCTACAACATGGCCTCGGTGATCGGTGCCGCGCCCGCCCCGTACGCGATGATCGCGCTGTGGCAGTGGCTGGACGGCCCGCTGTGGCTGGTGGGCGGCTACCTCACCCTCGCCGCCGTGATCACGACCGCCGCCCTGCTGATCGGCACAGAGACCCGCGAGGTCGACTACCTCGCCTGATCGACGTGCTGGCGAGGGACGAGCCGGTAGGAGATCAGGCAGTCGGCACGGCCTGATCGACGTGCTGGCGAGGGACGAGCCGGTAGGAGATCAGGCAGTCGGCACGGCCTGATCGACGTGCTGGCGAGGGATGAGCCGGTAGGAGATCAGGCAGTCGGCAGGGCGTGATCGACGTGCTGGCGAGGGATGAGCCGGTAGGAGATCAGGCAGTCGGCAGGGCGTGATCGACGTGCTGGCGAGGGATGAGCCGTTCATCGGAAGCGAGAACACCGGGCCGCGGAGGCATTCGCCTCCGCGGCCCGGTGTTCTCGTTCGGCTCAGCCTTCGCGGTGCGCGCGGTAGTAGCGGATCAGCCCGGCGGTGGAGGGATCCTCCGCGGAGATCGCCGCGTCGTCGCCTGCGACCGCGCCGGCCAGCTCGTTCGCCAGCTGCTTGCCGAGCTCCACACCCCACTGGTCGAAGGAGTTGATCCCCCACACCACGCCCTGCACGAAGGTGATGTGCTCGTACAGGGCGATGAGCTGGCCGAGCACGGACGGCGTCAGCTGCGGGGCCATGATCGAGGTGGTGGGGCGGTCACCGGAGAACTCGCGGGCCGCGACGAGCGGGCCCTCGGTGCCCTCGGCGCGCACCTCCTCGGCGGTCTTGCCGAAGGCCAGCGCCTTGGTCTGGGCGAAGAAGTTCGCCAGGAACAGCTCGTGGACGTCCTGCTCGCCGTCGACCAGCGCGTGGTTCGGGGTCGCGAAGGCGATGAAGTCCGCCGGGATCACCCGCGTGCCCTGATGGATCAGCTGGTAGAAGGCGTGCTGCCCGTTGGTGCCGGGCTCGCCCCAGAAGACCTCGCCGGTCTCGGTGGTGGCGAGCGAGCCGTCCCAGCGCACGGCCTTGCCGTTGGACTCCATGGTGAGCTGCTGGAGGTAGGCGGGGAAGCGGTGCAGGTACTGGGAGTAGGGGAGCACCGCGTGGGTCTCCGCCTCCAGGAAGTTCACGTTCCACACGTTCAGCAGGCCCATCAGCAGCGGCACGTTCTGCTCCGCCGGAGCGGTGCGGAAGTGCTCGTCCATGGCGTGGAAACCGGACAGCAGCTCCTCGAACACCTCCGGCCCGAGCACGGTGGCGAGCACGGTGCCGATCGCGGAGTCGACCGAGTAGCGGCCGCCCACCCAGTCCCAGAACCCGAAGGCGTTCTCGGCGTCGATCCCGAAGTCCTGCACCTTGTCCAGCGCGGTGGAGACGGCGACGAAGTGCTTGGCCACGGCCTCCTTCTCCTGCTCGGCGGTGAGGCCGGCGTTCTCGCGCAGCGCCCCGAGCAGCCACTGGCGCACCAGGCGCGCGTTGGTGAGGGTCTCGAGGGTGGTGAAGGTCTTCGAGGCGACGATCACCAGGGTGGTCTCGGGATCGAGATCGTGCGTGGTCTCGTAGGCGTCGGTGGGGTCGATGTTCGACAGGAAGCGGGCCTCGAGCCCGTCCTGGGCGAGCGGCTTCAGCGCCTCGTAGACCATCACCGGGCCCAGGTCGCTGCCGCCGATGCCGATGTTCACCACCGTCCGGATCCGCTTGCCGGTCACGCCGGTCCAGTCGCCGGAGCGCACCTTCCGGGCGAACTCGTAGACGCGGTGCAGGGTGCCGCGCACGTCCTCGTCGATGTTCTGCCCGTCCACCTCGAGGGAGGGGGAAGAGCCGGCCGGTCGGCGCAGCGCGGTGTGCAGCACGGCGCGGTCCTCGGTGGTGTTGATGTGGGCGCCGGCGAACATCGCGTCGCGGCGCGCCTCGACCCCCACTTCGCGGCTCAGCTGCTGCAGCAGCCGCATCGTCTCGGGGGTGACGAGGTTCTTGGAGAGATCGACGTGCAGATCTGCGGCATCGTGCGTGAAGCGCTCCGCACGCTGGGGGTCGGCGTCGAACCACTCGCGCAGGGATCCGTCGAGCTCGAGGTTGTGGGCTTCGAGCTCGGCCCAGGCGTCGGTGGTGGTCGGGTCGAGGGGTGCATCGGAAGAGGCGGGAGCAGTCATACGGCCATTGAACACCGCCGGAGCGGGGGATGGGTGGTCCTGCCAGGGGTTCCCGCGCGTCGAGACAGATGGTTGAAAACGGTCCGAGACCGAAGTGTTACCGCCAGATGGACCGTGGTTGACAGAGCAGGGTGCACACTGGGGCGAGACCGCCCTGCAGTGGCGCGGTCCACACTCACGAGCCCCTACAGGAGTTCCCATGGCCATCTCGCGCCGATCAATGATGCTTGGTACTGCCGCCGGTGGCGCTGCCGCCCTGACCCTCGCCGCCTGCGGCTCCGAAGACGGCGGGAACGGCGGTGGTGGCGGCGCCGGTGGAGAGGGCGGCAGCGGCGAGCCGATCTACGCGAACACCACCGAGCCCGAGAACCAGCTGATCCCGACCGACACCGGTGAGGTCGGCGGCGGCCGCATCATCGTGATGATCTTCGCCGGCCTCGTCTACTACACGGCGGACGGCACCGCCGAGAACGACATCGCGGAGTCGATCGAGTCCGACGACAACCAGAACTGGACCATCACGATCCGCGAGGGCCTCACCTTCTCCGACGGCTCGACCCCGATCACCGCCCAGGACTTCGTCAACGCGTGGAACTTCGGCGCCAACGCTGCCAACGCCCAGCTCGGCCAGTACTTCTTCGAGCCGATCGAGGGGTACGACGAGCTCTCCGCGGACGGCGTCGCGGAGGATGCGACCCTCTCCGGCCTCGAGGTCGTCGACGACACCACGTTCACGGTCCGCCTCGTCTCGCCGCAGTCGGACTTCCCCACGCGCCTCGGCTACTCCGCGTACATGCCGCTGCCGCCCTCGGCCTTCGACGACATGGAGGCGTACGGCGAGGCGCCCCTCGCCAACGGTCCGTACAAGCTCGAGTCCTGGACGCACGAGCAGTCGCTCGTGCTGGTGCCCAACGAGGCCTACGACGGCCCGCGCACCGCGCAGAACGCCGGCATCACCTTCACGGTGTACCAGGACCCGGAGACGATGTACCTCGATCTCCAGTCGGACAACGTCGACGTGGTCGACCAGCTGCCGGGCTCGGCCCTGGCGACCTTCGAGGACGATCTCGGCGACCGGGCCGTCAACGCGCCGGGTGCGCTGTTCCAGTCGATCACCCTGCCGGAATACGATCCGAACTTCGAGGGCGAGGCCGGAGCGCTGCGCCGCCAGGCGATCTCCCGTGCGATCGACCGCGAGACGATCTGCGACAGCCTCTTCTTCGGCACCCGCACCCCGGCCACGGACTTCGTCTCCCCGGTGATCCCCGGCGGCGGCGCGACCGACATCCCGGGCGCCGAGGTGCTCGAGTTCGACGAGGCCGAGGCGAAGAAGCTGTGGGAGGAGGCCGAGGGGATCACCCCCTTCGAGGGCCCGCTGACTCTCGCCTACAACGCCGACGGTCCGCACGCGGACTGGGTCGAGGCCGTGTGCAACTCGCTGATCAACGTGCTGGGCATCGAGGCGAAGCCCACGCCGTTCCCGGCCTTCGGCGAGATGCGCGAGCAGATCCGCAACCGCGATCTCGAGGGCACCTGGCGCTCGGGCTGGCAGGCGGACTACCCCTCGGCCTACAACTTCCTCGGCCCGCTCTACGGCTCCTCGGCCGCCGACGGGAAGGGCTCGAACGACGGGGACTACAAGAACCCCGAGTTCGACCAGCTGCTGGCCGACGGCCTCGCCGCCGACTCCGAGGACGAGGCGATCGCCCTGTGGCAGGAGGCGGAGGCGCTGCTCATGCGCGACCTGCCCGTCGTGCCGCTGTGGTACCAGAACACCATCGGCGGCTACTCCACCCTGGTCTCCGACGTGGAGTACGGCTGGGACACCGTGCCGCTGTACCACCAGATCACCAAGTGATCCGCTGACCCCATCGCGACAGCGGGAACCGGCATCGCCCGGTTCCCGCTGTCGTACGCCCGGGCCGCCGGGCCGCCTCGTCCCGACTGACGAAAGAGAACCCCGTGCTCTGGTACATCGCGCGGCGCCTGCTGCAGATGATCCCCGTCTTCCTCGGCGCCACCCTGATCGTCTACCTGATGGCCTTCTACACCTCGGGCGACCCGATCCTCGCCCTCGCCGGTGACAAGCCCATCTCCCCGGCGGTCGAGCAGCAGCTGCGCGAGCAGTACAACCTGGACGAGCACGTGGTCGTGCAGTGGCTGCTCTACCTCAAGAGCGTGCTCACCTTCGATCTCGGCGTCGGGTTCAACGGCCGCCCGATCATGGACCAGATCGCCGCCGCGTTCCCCACCACCGCCAAGCTCGCGATCATCGCGGTCGTGGTCGAGTCGCTCTTCGGGGTCATCGCCGGTGTGATCTCCGGGCTGCGCAAGGGCAAGCTGATCGACACCACGCTGCTGATGCTCTCCCTGCTGCTGATCGCCACCCCCACCTTCGTGCTCGGCTTCCTGGCCCAGTTCGTCTTCGGCCTGCAGCTCGGCATCGCCCCGATCAACGTCGGCCGGGACCCGTCCTGGCAGAACCTGCTGCTGCCCGGGTTCGTGCTCGGCGGTGTCTCCTTCGCCTACGTGCTGCGCCTGACCCGCACCTCCATCGCCGAGACCGCGACCGCCGACCACGTGCGCACCGCGACCGCGAAGGGCCTCTCCCGCGGGGGAGTGGTGGGCCGGCACATCCTGCGCAACTCCCTGATCCCGGTGATCACCTTCATCGGCGCGGATCTCGGAGCGCTCATGGGCGGGGCGATCGTCACCGAGCGCGTGTTCAACGTCCCCGGCATCGGCACGCTGCTGTTCAGCTCGATCACCAGCGGGGAGGCCCCGATGATCGTCTCCCTGGTGACGCTGCTGGTCATCATCTTCCTGCTGTCCAACCTCGTCGTGGACCTGCTCTACGGCCTGCTCGACCCGAGGATCCGCTATGCGAAGTGACGCCGCCCCCACCCGCCGCCCCCGGTCGGAGCACTGGGTCGCACCGCTCGAGGAGACCCCGCTGCAGGCGGTCGACGCCGCAGACACCTCCACCGCGCCCCGCTCCCTCTGGGCCGAGGCGGGGCACAGCCTCGTGCGCAACCCCGTGTTCGTGGTCTCCGCGCTGCTGATCCTATTCGTGCTCTTCGTCGCCGCCTTCCCCCAGGTGTTCACCTCGCAGGATCCGCGCTACGCGGATCTCACCACGGCGAACCAGCCGCCCGGCGCCGGGCACCCCTTCGGCACCTCCCGGCTCGGGTACGACATCATGGCCCGCACCTTCTGGGGCGCCCGCACCTCGGTGGTCATCGGCTTCTTCGCCATGATCGGCTCCACCCTCATCGGCGGCACCATCGGCGCGCTCGCCGGATACCTCGGCGGCTGGTTCGACGAGGTCATCTCGCGGGTGACCGACGTGTTCTTCGCGATCCCGCTCATCCTCGGGGCGATCGTCGTCTACACCCGACTGGGCGAGATGAACCTGTGGACCGTCATCGCCGTGCTGAGCGTGTTCGGGTGGACGAACGTCGCCCGCATCATGCGCGGTGCGGTGATCTCGACCAAGAGCCAGGACTTCGTCACCTCCTCGATCGCGCTCGGCGCCTCGAGCCCCACCGTGCTGCTCAAGCACGTGATCCCCAACGCGATCGCCCCCGTGATCGTCACCGCGACCGTCAACCTGGGCGTGTTCATCGTCGCCGAGGCGACGCTGTCGTTCCTCGGCGTGGGCCTGCCCACGAGCGCGGTCTCCTGGGGCGGCGACATCTCCGCCGCCCGCGACGCGCTGCGGACCCAGCCGTCGATGCTGTTCTACCCGTCCGTGGCGCTCGCGGTCACCGTGCTGAGCTTCATCATGCTCGGCGACGCCGTGCGCGACGCCCTGGACCCGAAGGCGAGGAAGCGATGACCACCACCTCCACCACCCCGGCGGGCAGCGAGGCGGGGCCCGCCCAGCCGCTGCTGGAGATCCGCGACCTGGAGATCACCTTCACCACCTCGAGCGGCCCCGTGCAGGGCGTGCGCAGCGCGAACCTCGAGGTGTATCCCGGCGAGACGGTCGCGATCGTCGGCGAATCCGGTTCCGGCAAGTCCACGACCGCGATGGCGATCGCCCACCTGCTGGACAAGAACGGGGCGATCACCGGCGGGCAGATCCTCTTCGAGGGGCGCGACATCACGCACGTCTCCGAGAAGGAGATCCGGGTGCTGCGCGGGGACCAGGTGGGGCTGGTGCCCCAGGACCCGATGAGCAACCTCAACCCGATGTGGCGGGTGGGCGCGCAGATCCGCGAGACGCTCCAGGCCAACGGGGTCGCCAAGGGCGCCGAGGCCCGCACCCGCACCGTCGAGCTGCTCGAGGAGGCCGGGCTCGCGGACGCCGCACGTCGCGCCCAGCAGTACCCGCATGAGTTCTCCGGCGGCATGAAGCAGCGCGCGCTGATCGCGATGGGCCTCGCGGCCCGCCCCAAGCTGCTGGTGGCCGACGAGCCGACCAGTGCGCTCGATGTGACCGTGCAGCAGCAGATCCTCGACCATCTCGACTCCCTCACCGCGGAGCTCGGCGTCGCGGTGCTGCTGATCACCCACGATCTGGGCCTCGCCGCGGAGCGGGCCCAGCACCTGGTGGTCATGTACAAGGGGCAGGTCGTCGAATCGGGCCCCGCGCTCGAGCTGCTGCAGAACCCGCAGCACCCGTACACCCAGCGGCTGATCAGCGCGGCCCCTTCCCTGGCCTCGCGACGCCTGGTCTCCGCGGCGCAGCGCGCGGAGGTCCGCGAGCAGGCGCGCGAGAGCGCCCAGGAGGCGGCAGGCATCCCCGAGGCCTCCGAGCCATCGGCCGACGCCGGGCCCTCCGCCCCGTCGGCGGCGCCCGCCGCCACGGCCGACGAGCCCGTCCCGGAGCTCGGGGGCTCGCGCACCGCCGCGGACCCCGTGATCCAGGTGCAGGGGCTCACCAAGTCCTTCCCGATCCGCGGCAGCGTCCCGTGGCGCACGACCCCCTTCCTCGCGGTGGACGACGTCTCCTTCGAGATCGAGCGCGGCACCACCACGGCGATCGTGGGGGAGTCCGGCTCGGGCAAGTCGACCGTGGCGCAGATGGTGCTCAAGCTGCTCGAGCCCACCGAGGGCCGGGTGCTCTTCGAGGGGCGCGACGTCACGACCTTCACGGGCCGCGACCTGAAGACGCTGCGCCGTCGCGTCCAGCCGATCTTCCAGAACCCGTACGGGACCCTGGACCCGATGTACTCGATCTTCCGCACGATCGAGGAGCCGCTGCGTCTGCACGGCATCGGAGACGCGAAGAGCCGGGAGGCGAAGGTCCGCGATCTGCTGGACAAGGTCGCGCTGCCCTCGGCGATGATGCGCCGCTACCCCAACGAGCTCTCGGGCGGTCAGCGCCAGCGCATCGCCATCGCCCGCGCTCTGGCGCTGGATCCCGAGGTGGTGATCTGCGACGAGGCCGTCTCGGCGCTGGACGTGCTGGTCCAGGCCCAGGTGCTCGAGCTGCTCAACGACCTGCAGGCCGAGCTGGGGCTGTCCTACCTCTTCATCACCCATGACCTCGCCGTGGTCCGCCAGATCGCGGACAGCACCGTGGTGATGGAGAAGGGGAAGGTCGTCGAGCAGGGCACCACCGACGAGGTGTTCCACTCCCCGCAGCAGGACTACACCAAGCGCCTGCTCGCGGCGATCCCCGGCGGCTCGATCCCGCTGGCCGGCTCCGAGACGATCGACGTCGAGGCCCCCGAGGGGCTGGCCGATGAGAGCGGCGACGAGCGCGGCGAGGGACCGGACGACGTCATCGACCCCTTCGCCCAGGCCGGGCACGTCTGAGCAGCTCGCGCACGGGCGGTCCGTGCCCGAGACCGCCCGCACCGCACCCCGGCTCGCGTCGCGGTCCCGCCCCGAGCGCCCGGACGCCCCGGCCCGTCCCCGGGGCGTCGAACGTCTCATCCCCGGTTCTCGGAACTCGGTCCCTGGGCGGATAGACTCGACGAGGCCCTGGAGCGGGCCGCACTCGCTGCGGCCAGGCGCTGCTCGGTCCACGACCCGCCGCGCACATTGAAACGAGCACCTGCGTATGACCATCCAGCACCGCACCGACCTGCGAAACGTCGCCATCGTCGCCCACGTCGATCACGGCAAGACCACCTTGGTCGACGCCATGCTCACCCAGGGCGGAGCCTTCGGCGACCGCGACAAGCACGACGAGCGGGCGATGGACTCCGGCGAGCTGGAGCGCGAGAAGGGGATCACGATCCTCGCCAAGAACACGGCGATCCGGTACACCGGGCCGTCCGCGGCGGCGATCGGCGAGACCGACGGCATCACCATCAACGTCATCGACACCCCCGGCCACGCCGACTTCGGCGGCGAGGTCGAGCGCGGCCTGTCGATGGTCGACGGCGTGGTGCTGCTGGTGGACTCCTCCGAGGGCCCGCTGCCGCAGACCCGCTTCGTGCTGCGCAAGGCGCTCGCGGCGAAGCTTCCGGTGATCCTCGTGGTCAACAAGGTCGACCGGCCGGACGCCCGGATCGAGGAGGTCGTGGGCGAGGCCACCGACCTGCTGCTCGGGCTCGCCTCCGACCTCTCCGAGGAGATGGACGACATCGACCTCGACGCCGTGCTCGACGTCCCCGTCGTCTACGCCTCCGGCAAGGCCGGCCGGGCCTCCACCACGCAGCCGGCCGACGGCACCCTCCCCGAGGAGGAGAACGTCGAGGCGCTGTTCAAGACCATCCTCGAGTCGATCCCGGCCCCGAGCTACGACGACGAGGTGCCGCTGCAGGCGCACGTCACCAACCTCGACGCCTCCCCGTTCCTGGGCCGCCTGGCGCTGCTGCGCATCAAGAACGGCGAGCTCAGCAAGGGGCAGCAGGTCGCCTGGTGCACCCAGGACGGCACCGTCAAGCAGGTGAAGATCACCGAGCTGCTGGAGACGAAGGGCCTGGCGCGCGAGCCGATGACCCGCACCGCGCTGCCCGGCGACATCGTCGCCGTCGCCGGGATCCCCGAGATCATGATCGGCGAGACCCTCGCCGATCTCGCCGATCCGCGCCCGCTGCCGCTCATCGCGATCGACGATCCGGCGATCTCGATGACCATCGGCATCAACACCTCCCCGCTGGCCGGCAAGAACGGCAAGGGCCACAAGCTCACCGCCCGCCAGGTGAAGGACCGCCTGGACGCCGAGCTGGTCGGCAACGTCTCGCTCAAGGTGCTGCCCACCGAGCGCCCCGACGCCTGGGAGGTGCAGGGCCGCGGCGAACTGGCCCTGTCGATCCTCGTCGAGCAGATGCGCCGCGAGGGCTTCGAGCTCACCGTCGGCAAGCCGAAGGTGCTCACCCGCGAGATCGACGGCAAGGTCCACGAGCCCGTCGAGCGGATGACCATCGACGTGCCCGAGGAGTACCTCGGCACCGTCACCCAGCTGATGGCCTCGCGCAAGGGCCGCATGGAGACCATGAGCAACCACGGCTCCGGCTGGGTGCGCATGGAGTTCGTGGTGCCCGCCCGCGGCCTGATCGGCTTCCGCACCCGGTTCATGACCGAGACCCGCGGCAACGGCATCGCCTCCTCCTACGCCGACGGCCACGAGCCGTGGATGGGCGAGATCGAGTTCCGCTCCACCGGCTCCCTGGTCGCCGACCGCGCCGGGAACGTGACCCCCTTCGCGATGATCAACCTCCAGGAGCGCGGCTCCTTCTTCGTCGAGCCCACCTCCGAGGTGTACGCCGGTCAGATCGTGGGGGAGAACTCCCGCAACGAGGACATGGACGTCAACATCACCAAGGAGAAGAAGCTGACGAACATGCGCGCAGCCTCCTCGGACACCTTCGAGAACCTGGTGCCGCCGCGCCGCCTGACCCTCGAGGAATCCCTCGAGTTCACGGCCGAGGACGAGTGCGTCGAGGTGACCCCCGAGGTGGTGCGCATCCGCAAGGTGCTGCTGGATGCGAACGAGCGTCGCCGCGCGCAGTCCAAGGCCAAGTCCGGGAAGTGACCCGGTGACCTCCACGCAGCCGCCGACGGAGCGGGCTCACCGGCCCGCTCCGTCGGCGCGCGCGGGGGACGGGCGGCGCGAGGTCGACACCGACTCGCTCGCCGCCCGGTTCGCGCAGGCCGCGATGGCGATCGTGCTCGCGATCGTCTCGGTGCTGCTGCTGCTGACCACCCACCGCATGCAGCTGACGGTGCTCGGGGCCGAGCTGCCCGTCGGCCTCCTCTTCGGCGCCGCATTCCAGACCCTCACCTGTGTGTTCCTGTGGGCGGCGACCGGGTCGCGGTTCCCGCTGCTGGTGCTGGGCTGCCTGTGGGGTGTGCTGGCCACCCCCTTCCTCGGGGAGGGCGCCGGCGGCGGCGTGCTGCTCCCGGCGGTGATCGCCGACGTGCCCCAGCTGTCCGGATGGATCGTGCAGGGCATCGGGCTGATCATCCCGTTCCTCGTCGTCGGGCTGCTGACGGTGGTGGGACGGGCCCGTTCTCGGGCACGCTGAGCACATGAGCGCACCCTCCCGCCCCGACTGGGCGACGATCCCGAATCTCGTCACGCTGCTTCGCTTCGCGCTCCTGGCACCGGTGTGCGTGCTGCTGCTGGACGGGCCGGCGACCCTCGCGGTGGTGCTGATGCTGGTGTGGGCGTCGACCGACTGGGTCGACGGTCTGCTCGCCCGCGCCCTCGACCAGACCAGCCGCACGGGCGCGATCATCGACCCGATCGCGGATCGGGTGGGCCTGGCCGCGATCGTGCTCTCCCTGGCCGTGGCGGGCCTCCTGCCCTGGGCGGCGCTGGTGATCATCGTGGTCGTGGACGTCGCGATGGTGGTGCTCGCCACCGGGGCCGCGCTCGGCGGCCGGATCTCTGTCTCCTGGCTCGGCAAGATCCGCACCTTCGTGCTCATGTCCGCCGTGTTCCTGCTGGTGGCCGTCGCGGCCTGGTGGCCGTCCCTGATCCCCGCCGCGCAGGCCCTGCTGTGGGGCGGTGTGGTGCTGCACGTGCTCTCGGGCGCCGACTACATCCTCAGGGCTCGGCGCGCCCCCGCCGCCGCTGCGGCGGAGGCGGCACCTCCTTCGCCGCGATGACCAGCACGCGCGGGATCCGCATCTCGCCCCGGCGCGTCATCACCGTCACGCTCTCCTCGTCCGCGCTCATGATCGTGCCCAGCGCATCGCTCATCGACTCGCCGTGCGGGGAGCGCTCGGCATCGATGCCGTAGCGCAGCACCACGCGGCGCCCCTCGAGCAGGAAGGGCGCCCAGCCGGCGCGGACCCGGTCACCGTCATGCGTGGACATCCTCCGAGGCTATCCCCGTGCCGCGGATCCCGGTCCTGTGCGTCCCGGCCCGGCGGGCTCCGTGTGCAACCTGTCACCTCGCGGGCGGCCCGTCCCGTGGAGCGGGTGCCGGGAGGGGCGGGATGAGATGATGGGAGCCGTCTCCGACGGAAGGAAGCCGCCCATGACCTACGTCATCGCCCTGCCCTGCGTCGACGTGAAGGATCGTGCCTGCGTCGACGAGTGCCCCGTGGACTGCATCTACGAGGGCAACCGGATGCTCTACATCCAGCCCGACGAGTGCGTGGACTGCGGCGCCTGCGAGCCCGTCTGCCCCGTCGAGGCGATCTACTACGAGGACGACACCCCCGACCAGTGGGCCGAGTACTACAAGGCCAACGTCGAGTTCTTCGACGACCTCGGCGCCCCAGGCGGGGCGGCGAAGATGGGCGTGATCGACAAGGACCACCCCCTCATCGACGCGCTCCCGCCGCAGCCGAACCCCCTGGCCTGAACGATGGCAGCGACCCCCTCGACGCCCCCGACCGCCACCCGCCCCGCCACGGCACGAGCCGGCCTGGCCCCGCGCCTGCCGGACTTCCCCTGGGACTCGCTGCTGCCCGCGAAGCAGCGCGCCGCGCAGCACCCGGACGGCCTCGTCGACCTCTCCGTCGGCACGCCCGTCGATCCCACGCCGGCCGGGGTGCAGGAGGCTCTCGCCGCGGCGGCGGACAGCCCCGGCTACCCGAGCACGACCGGCACCCCCGCCCTCCGCTCGGCGCTCGTCCGGTTCGCGCGCCGCCACCGCGCCGCCCCGCCGATGCTCGACGAGGACGGCGTGCTGCCCACCGTCGGCTCGAAGGAGCTGGTCGCCCACCTCCCGTTCCAGCTGGGACTCGGACGCGGGGACGCCGTCGCCTTCCCGCACATCGCCTACCCCACCTACGACATGGGCGCCCGCTTCGTGGGAGCCGAGCCGATGGGGGTGGACATGGCGCAGCTGGCCGTCCACGGCGACGCCGCGCTGCCCGACCCGTCGGCCGCGGGGCGGATCCGCCTGCTCTGGCTGAACTCGCCCTCGAACCCCACCGGCGAGGTGCTCGACGTGGCCCAGCTGGCCGCGATCGTGGCCTGGGCCCGCGAGCGGGGGATCGTGGTGGCCTCCGACGAGTGCTACGCGCTGCTGCCGTGGACGGTCCCGGAGGTCCCCTCGGTGCTGGACCCGCGCGTGAGCGGCGGCTCGCTCGAGTCGCTGCTGTGCGTGTACTCGCTGTCCAAGCAGTCCAACCTCGCCGGCTACCGGGCCGCCTTCGTGGCCGGGGATCCGGCGCTCGTGGGCGAGCTGGTCGCGGTGCGCAAGCAGGCCGGGATGATGCTCCCCGGGCCGCTGCAGGCCGCGATGACCGCCGCCCTCGGCGACGACGAGGCCCCGGCCGCGCAGCGTGAGATCTATCGCGCCCGCCGCGCCGCCCTCGAGCCCGTGCTCGTCGCGGCGGGCGGCACGATCCACGGCTCCCAGGCGGGCCTGTACCTGTGGACCACCTTCGGCGAGGACGCGATGACCAGTGTCGAACGCCTCGCAGACGCCGGTGTCCTGGTGGCACCGGGGATGTTCTATGGTGTCGGTGGCGGGAACTTCGTCCGGGTCGCTCTCACCGCGACCGATGAGCGGATCGCTGCCGCCGTCCGGCGCCTCGAGCGTCTCTAGACATTCCGGCGCCTGTGAGCGCCGCCCCGGTCCCACCACGCACAACGGAGAGCCCATGGATCACGAGATGACGTCTGCACAGCTCACCTCGGGGGAGAAGACCCTCGACCTCCCGACCATCCCCGCGGTGGAGGGCAATGCCGGCATCGGGATCGGACCGCTGCGCAAGGAGACGGGCGCGGTCACCTACGACCCCGGCTTCATGAACACCGCGAACGCGAAGTCGTCGATCACCTACATCGATGGTGACGAGGGCATCCTGCGCTACCGCGGCTACCCGATCGAGCAGCTCGCCGAGAAGTCGAGCTACCTCGAGGTGGCCTACCTGCTCATCAACGGCGAGCTGCCCACGAAGGGGCAGCTGGACAACTTCGTCGCCCAGGTCGAGCGGCGCACCCTGCTGGACGAGCGCTTCAAGCGGCTCTTCGACGGCTTCCCGCGCGACGGCCACCCGATGGCGGTGCTGCAGGCCGGGGTCTCGGGCCTGTCGACCTTCTACCAGGATTCGCTGGACCCCTTCGACGAGGAGCAGGTGCGCATCTCCGCGGTGCGGCTGCTGGCGAAGCTGCCCACGATGGCCGCCTACGCCCACCGCATCGCCCAGGGCCATGCCCTGCTCTACCCCGACAACCGCCTCTCCCTCATCGAGAACTTCCTCCGCCTGACCTTCGGCTTCCCCGTCGAGGAGTACGTGGCCGATTCGGTCGTGGTGCGGGCGATGGAGCAGCTGCTGATCCTCCACGCCGATCACGAGCAGAACTGCTCGACCTCGGCCGTGCGCCTGGTGGGCTCCGCCCAGGCGAACCTGTTCACCTCGATCTCCGCCGGCATCGGCGCGCTGTCCGGCCCCGCCCACGGCGGCGCCAACGCCGCGGTGATGGAGATGCTCGACCAGATCCAGGCCGGCGGCATGGACCCGCGCGACTTCATGGAGAAGGTCAAGCGTAAGGAGGACGGGATCCGCCTGATGGGCTTCGGCCACCGGGTGTACAAGAACTACGATCCCCGCGCCCGCATCGTCAAGAAGATCGCCGACGACGTGCTCGAGCGCCTCGGCGTCCACGACGAGCGCCTCGAGCTGGCCATGAAGCTCGAGGAGATCGCGCTGAAGGACGACTACTTCGTCGAGCGCCGCCTCTACCCGAACGTCGACTTCTACACCGGCATCATCTACAAGGCCATCGGCTTCCCCACCGAGATGTTCACGGTGCTGTTCGCGATCGGTCGCCTGCCGGGCTGGATCGCCCAGTGGGAGGAGATGATCCACGACCCGGAGACCAAGATCGGACGTCCGCGCCAGATCTACACCGGCCACGCGGAGCGCGCCTACACGGAGATGAGCGAGCGCACCGGCACCAGCGAGCTGCGCCTGGCCGAGCTGCAGTCCGACATCGCCAAGCGCGGCTGAACCGCTCCACCGAGCTCCTCGGGGCGACGCCCCGGTCACGGTCCCATCCCGCAGGGTGGATCGCGGCCGGGGCGTCCTCGTCAGCGCCCGCTGACCAGCACCACCACCCGGTCCGGAGCGCCGCCCTCGGCAATGCCCCAGCCCTCGGCCTCCTCGCCCCGCAGCGAGCGGTCCCAGACCCGGCCGCGATAGGACACCTGGACCACCCCGTCCTCGGCCGCCCGGGCGACCGCCCAGTTCGCGAGCGACCAGCCGAGGGTCTCGTCGCCGCCCGGATCGATCACGAGCGCGGTCGCCCCCGCCCCGGCCGGCAGCTGCGGATCGGTGCGCGAGGCGGAGGCGAGCGCGGTGCTGAACCGGCCCGACTCCGCGGCCCGCGGGAACTGCCGCAGCAGCTCCGCGCGCACCTGCTCGGGGGAGACGGTCGAGCCGACGTCCCCCAGGGTGCACACCAGGTTCGCCCCGCTCTGCCCGGTCAGGGCCGAGGCGTACAGGCGCCCCTCGGTCTCGTGGTCGCGATACGCCTCGGGGTGGCCGGAGCGCTGGACCCGCTGGGCCACGTCGTTGATGTCGCCGCTCGCGTAGTCGGGGATGGTCTCCAGCACGTCGTAGAACGCGTTGGTGGAGTAGATCGGGTCCATGATCTCCTCCTCGCTGCCCCAGCCCTGGGAGGGACGCTGCTGGAACAGCCCCAGAGAGTCCCGGTCGCCGTAGTCGATGTTGCGCAGCTGCGACTCCTGATACGCGGTCGCCAGCGCGATCGAGGCCGCCCGGGGCGGCAGCTGCCGGTCCACGGCGGTCGCGCTGATGAGCGCGGCGCTCGCGACCCGGTCGGTGGAGTAGCGGTGGCTGGTGCCCAGCCCGGTCGCCACACAGGTTCCCTCATGGGCAGGGGAGCCGTACCGCTGCAGCGCCACGAAGCTGCCACCGGCGATGCCGGCGACCAGCAGCACCATGACCAGGGGGACCGCGAGGTGCCGCGTGACGGAGCGTGACCGTCCCGTGCGCCTGCCTGTGCGTGCCGCCACCTCGGCTCCTCTCTCCTCGCGGGATCCGTCGGGGCCGGTCAGCGGGCGTGCAGCGCGGGGTTCAGCGCGACGGTCTGGCCCTCGCGGGCCACGGCCTGGACCGCGCCGGTGAGCGAGCTGCGGCGGAACAGCAGGTTCGGCACGCCCGAGAGCTCGCGGGCCTTCACCACGTGCGGCTGCGCACCGGCCTGCCCGAGGAGCTCCACCTTCGTGCCGGCGGTGACGTACAGCCCCGCCTCCACCACGCAGTCGTCGCCCAGCGCGATCCCCACCCCGGCCTCCGCGCCCACCAGGGCACGCCGCCCGATGCTCACCCGCTCGGTGCCGCCCCCGGAGAGGGTGCCCATCGTCGAGGCGCCGCCGCCCACGTCGGAGCCGTCGCCGACCACGACGCCCTGGGAGATCCGCCCCTCGATCATCGAGGCGCCGAGCGTGCCGGCGTTGAAGTTCACGAAGCCCTCGTGCATCACGGTGGTGCCCTCGGCGAGATGGGCGCCGAGGCGCACCCGGTCCGCGTCCCCGATCCGCACCCCGGCCGGCAGCACGTAGTCGAGCATGCGGGGGAACTTGTCGACGCCGAGGACGACGGGGGTGCGCCCCGCGGCCCGGAGGCGCAGCCGGGTCTCCTCGAAGCCGGCCACCGCGCAGGGGCCCTCGGAGGTCCACACCACGGTGGCCAGGATCCCGTACAGCCCCTCGAGGTTCGCGCCGTGGGGCCGCACGAGGCGGTGCGAGAGCAGATGCAGCCGCAGGTAGGCGTCGGCCGCATCGGCCGGGGCCTGCTCCAGGGTGATCGCGCGGACCGCGATCTCCTGGGTGGTGCCGCGCACCTCGTCGGCGCGGGCGGCGGCCGCGAGCCGGGCATGCAACGGATGGGTCTCGATGTCCGAAGGAGCGTCGCCGAGCTGGGGCGAGGGATACCATGCGTCGAGGACAGAGCCGTCGGCGGCGAGGGTGGTGAGTGCGATGCCCCAGGCCTTCGCGGCGGGGGAATCCGTGGTCATGCCCATGGAGGAATTCTACGGAGCGCGGCGCCGCCGGCGCCCTCCCCACCGGCCGGGCGGGGCGAACAGCACACCCCGGCCAGCGGTCCCGGCGGCATGACGGGCCCCGCGGACCGACCGCCGCTGCGCCGCACTCCGGAATACCTCAAGTGGCTCGCCGGCGATCTGCTGCTGGACATGGGCACCGGGATCGGCGCCTTCGCGTTCCCGCTGGTGACCTTCGCGGTCACCGACTCGCTCGGCGCCACCGGGATGGTGGCCCTCGTGCAGGGGCTGGGCGCGGTGATCGGGATCGTTCCCGGAGGTCTGCTCTCCGACCGGGTCGAGAGGCGCCGGCTGAGGTTGCTGGCCGGGGCGACCGGGGCGCTCCTCCAGGCGGTGCTCGTGGCGGTGCTGCTGGCCGGCGGGGCCGGCGCAGCGGTGCTGGCCGTCATCGCCTTCCTGGACCGGCTGCGCGGCTCCCTGCTGGGCAACGCCTCGAACGCGATGCTCAAGCAGCTCGTGCCCCGGCGCTGCTGCCGCGGGCGGTGTCGGTGAACCAGGGCCGGGAGGCCGCCGTCGAGATGGGCTCCGGGCCCGCCGGAGGCGCGCTGCTCGGCCTGTCGATCGCCTTCCCGCCGCTCGCGCAGCTGCTGGGCAACCTCGGCTCTCTCGTCGCGACCCTCACCATGCGCCGCAGGTACCGGCCACGAGCGGAAGGGGCCGCGCCCACCCGGTGGCGGGACGATCTGCGTGATGCGGTCGCCTGGATGGGCTCCCAGCCGATCCGGCTGCAGATGCTCGCGATCGCCTCCTCCGTCAACCTCGGCGCGAACGGTCTGATCTTCGCGGTGCTGCTGGACCTGGCGGACGCCGGGGTGTCGGCCACCCGCATCGGTCTGCTGAACACGGTGCTGGCGGCAGCGATCCTGGTGGGCGCCTTCGCCGCGCCCCGCCTGGTCGACTCGGTGCCCACGGGGATCCTCACGATCGCCCCCGTGCTGCTGATGGCGCTGGTGGGGGCGTTCCTGCCCTTCGCCCCCAGCATGCTCTGGATCGGTGCCGCCTATGCGGTGCTGGGGATCGGTCTGCCCGCCATCAACGCCTCCAGCCAGGGGTTCTTCACCCACATCACCCCGGTGTCGATGCAGGGCCGGGTCAGCGCGCTGATGCGACTGGTCTCCTCATCGCTGACACCGCTGGCGCCCGCGGTCGCAGGCTGGGGGCTCGAGCTCGTCGGCACGCTGGGCACCATGCTCGTGTTCACCGCGGTGCTCGTGGCGGGTGCCCTGGTGGGCCTGCTGGGACCGGACCTGCGCCGGGTGCCGACCGCACCGCAGTGGGAGGGCTATGCCCGCGCGGAGGGGCTGGCCGTCGAGGAGCCGCGCGAGGAGTGAGGGCGGCGTCGCCGCGGCGCTCAGCGCACCGCCGCTCCCGCGCTCACAGGGCCGGCGGCTCCTCGCCGGGCGGCGCATGCCCGATCCATTCGCAGGCGCGGGCCCTGCGCGCGCTCTGCAGCTGCCGGCGCGAGCGCAGATAGACGATCAGCACCGCCGCGACCAGCGAGGCGGCACCGCCGCCGAGCATCCACGGCGACCAGCGCGCCATCTCGCCGTCCTCACCCCGCATCAGGGTGATCAGCAGGACCGCCGCCCCCGCGACGATCGCGAGCACCCCGGCGCCCACCAGCAGCGCCGGGCCGAGCGCGCGCACGAGGGCCGGCCCCGCCGACTCTCCCTGCAGCGGTCGACGCAGCGGCAGTCCGCGACCGAGCTGGCCGGGGCGCGAGACCGCCCAGTCCAGCAGGATCCGGTCCCGCCGCCGGGTGGCGACGGCGCCGACGACCGCCGCCAGGAGTGCTGCGACGAGCATCGTCACCAGCAGCGCCAGCGCGTTCTCGGGGATCCGCTCCGCGAGACCGCCGCCCTCCGCGCGCACGCCCTGCACCACCGTGGCGGCGAAGGCGCCGACCACCACCAGCAGCAGCACGCCCTCGACCACCCGCAGCGGCAGCTGGCGCGCCCCCGCCTCGGCCTCCGCCGCGGAGTCGAGCTCGTCCGCGACCGCGTCGGCCCCCTCCTCGAGCACCACGCGGCGCTCATCGGCCAGGCGCTGGATGAACTCCTCCGCGTCGGGGCCGGAGCGCAGGGACGGGGCGTACTGCGCCCGCTGCGCCGCGGTGAGCCAGGCCGTCATCACCATCGCGTCGGCCGAGGCGCGCTCCTCGGGCAGCAGATCGGCGTTGACGATCGCGCGCACCTTCGCGGCCTGGCGCCCGCCGAACAGACCGGCGGCAGTGCCGGAGCTGTCGGGCGGGAGATGTCTCGGCGACGGCGGGGAAGTCGACATGGCGACATCGTCCCAGATCGAGGCCTGCGGTGCGCGGGCCGGTCCGGGCCCGACGGTGCGCGATGTGGACCTCGCCGCGCTCCGCGCCATACTGGAACGATGACCGCAGCCTCCGATCCCGCCCGCACCGTCGCCGTCGTCGGAGCGGGGCCGCGGGGCACGGCGATCATCGAGCGGCTGGTCGCCGCCTCCACCACTCCGCAGTGGCACGGATCCCTCACCGTGCACCTGATCGACCCGCTGGTGGGCCACGGCGGCGCGGTGTGGCGGGACGACCAGTCCGAGGTCCTGCTGATGAACACCACCACCTGCCAGACCACGATGTACCCCGACGAGTCCTGCCATGCGCTGCTGCCCGTGCCGCGCAGCGAGACGCTCGCCGAGCATCTGGCGGGCGAGGGCCTGCGCCCCACCGACTTCGCGCCCCGCGCCGCCCACGGCCGCTATCTCGCCCACGTGCTCGAGACGGCGAAGGCCGCCGCCGCGCCGGAGCGGCTGCGGATCGTCGAGCACGCCGCCGAGGCGGTCGACGTGACCGGCCCGGCCGACGGGACCCAGCGGGTGCGGCTGTCCGACGGGCGCGTGCTGCGCGCCGACGCGGTCGCCCTCGCGCTCGGCCACCTGCCCACCGCGCTCGGCCCGCGCTCGCAGCAGCTCGCCGATGCCGCCGAGCGCCACGGGCTCGTGCACCTGGGCCCCGCCAATCCGCTCGAGGTGGACTACGCGGCGCTGCTGGGGCGCGATGCCGTCGCCGTGCAGGGCATGGGCCTGAACTTCTACGACGCCATCGGCATGCTCACCCAGGTCGCGGGCGGGCGCTTCGAGCCCGACTCCGCCGCCGCCTCCGGGCTGCGCTACCGGCCCGGGGGCGGGGAGCCGCGGCTCGTGGTCGGCTCCCGCTCCGGCATGGTCTACCGGCCCAAGCCCGACCTCGGCGACCGCCTGCCCGCGCCGTGGGTCCCGCAGGTGCTCACCGGCGAGAGGGTGCTCGAGCTCGCCGTCCGGCCCGCCGGCGTGGACCACGAGCGCGAGGTGATGCCCCTGCTGCTCGCCGAGCTGCGCCGGGCGCTGCGCGATGCCGGGCACCACGAGCTCGCGGACGATGCGGCGCTGATCGCGCTGCTGTTCCCCTTCGGGCGGCGCGGTGGGGGACCCCTCGGGGCCGGCGCCGACCCGCACCGGCGCACCCGCGACGTGCTCCGCGCCGCCCTGCAGGCGGCGACGGCACCGGATCCCGCGTGGGTGCTCGTCTACCGGGTTCTCATCGCGCTGCGCATCCAGGTCAACCGGCTCACCGACCTCGGCGCGTACACCACCGAGTCGGTGCGCCGCGACATCGACGGGCACCTGCGCAACGCCTTCGCCTCCTGGGCCTCGGGCCCGCCGGTGCTGCGGGCCCGCCAGGTGCTCGCCCTCGAGGAGGCGGGCCTGGTGCAGTTCACCGGCCCTCGCATGCACCTGGACATCGACGAGGAGGCCGGCCGCTTCGCGGTGCGCGGCGGGGAGGGCCCGGTGACGATGTGCGACGGGGTGCTCGAGGCGCACCTGCCCCCGGTGGACCTGCCCGCCTACCGCAGCCCCCTGCTCGGCGCGTGGCGGGAGCGCGGCGAGGTGCAGAAGGACACCTGGGCCTCGCGCGGCACCCGGCGACGGATGCTCACCGGCTCGATCGCGGTGGACGGCCTGTACGCGCCGGTCGGCGTCGACGGGACCGTGCACGAGCGCCGGCTGCTGGTGGGCGTGCCGGTGAGCACCGCGCAGCCCGGCTCCGCGATCACCGCCGAGCCCGGCAGCTCCCCGCAGCTGCTGCGCCACGCCGAGGCCGTCGCCCTGCGGCTGGCCCGCGCCGGCGGCGCGCTGGAGGAGGAGACCTCCCGCTGAACCGCATGGCACGATGACGCGCATGAGCAGCCGGGCAGCCACCACCCTCGACCCCCATGCCGACATCGCCGAGCTCACCGCCGCGATCGTCGACATCGAATCCGTCTCCGGGAACGAGGAGGCGCTCGCCGACGCGATCGAGCAGGCGCTGCGCACCCACGCCCCGCACCTCGAGGTGCTCCGCGACGGGGACACCGTCATCGCCCGCACCCACCGGGGCCTGCCCCGGCGGGTGCTGCTGGCCGGCCACCTGGACACCGTGCCCGTCGCCGCGAACCTGCCCTCCTCGCGCCGGGTCCGCGACGGCCGGGAGGAGCTGGTGGGCCGCGGCAGCTGCGACATGAAGGGCGGGGTCGCGGTGTTCCTCAAGCTCGCCGTCGAGGCGGTCGCGGCGCCGGTGGACCTCACCTGGCTCTTCTACGACCATGAGGAGGTCGCGGCGGCGCAGAACTCGCTCACCCGCCTCGCCGCCGAGCACCCGGAGCACCTCGCCGCGGATTTCGCCGTCCTCGGCGAGCCCACCTCGGCCGGCGTCGAGGGCGGCTGCAAGGGCACCATGAAACTCGAGGTGACCGCCCGCGGCACCGCCGCCCACTCCGCCCGCGACTGGGTGGGGGACAATGCGATCCACGCTCTCGCGCCCGTGCTCGAGCGGCTCTCCGCCTACCGGCCGCGCCGCGCCGTGATCGACGGGCTCGAGTACTGCGAATGCCTCAACGCCGTCGCGATCTCCGGCGGGATCGCCGGGAACGTGATCCCGGACCGGGCGAGCGCCACCCTCAACTACCGCTTCGCCCCGGACACCACCGTCGCGCAGGCCGAGGCGCATGTGCGCGAGGTCCTCTCCGGGCTCGAGCTGGAGATCGAGGTGACCGACGCGGCCGGCGGCGCGCTGCCCGGCCTGGACCATGACGCCGCCCGCGACTTCCTCGCCGCGCTCGGCGGGGAGGTGCCCGTCGCCGCGAAGCAGGGCTGGACGGACGTGGCCCGGTTCGCGGCGCTCGGCACCCCGGCCGTGAACTTCGGCCCCGGGGACCCGCTGCTCGCCCACACCGATGACGAGCACGTGCCGCTCGCCGACCTCGAGACCGCGCTCGCGGGGCTGCGGCGCGTCCTCAGCGCCTGATCCGCCCCGGCGCGGGCCCTCCCGCGCCGGCCGCGTCCCCGAGACCCCCGGGCCCGCGCAGGCCAGGGCGCTACGCTCGGTCCATGACTCCTGAGGAACGACAGCACCACCGCACGGGCCCCGTCACGCTGCGCGGGCCCCTGCGGCCCACCCGCACCACCGACCAGCAGCTCCTGGAGCAGGACGGCCCGGCGGAGTGGGCCCACAAGGATCCGTGGCGGGTGCTGCGCATCCAGTCCGAGTTCGTCGAGGGGTTCGAGGCGCTCGCCGAGCTCGGCCCCGCCATCTCCATCTTCGGCTCCGCCCGGCTGGGGGAGGACAGCCCCTACTACGGCTGCGCGATCGAGGTCGCCAAGGGCCTGGTCGACATGGGGTACGCGGTCATCACCGGCGGCGGTCCCGGGATCATGGAGGCCGGCAACCGCGGGGCCCAGGAGGCCGGCGGGGTCTCCGTGGGCCTCGGCATCGAGGTGCCGCATGAACAGGGGATGAACGAGTACGTCGACCTCGGGGTCGACTTCCGCTACTTCTTCGCGCGCAAGACGATGTTCGTGAAGTACTCCAGCGGATTCGTGGTCATGCCCGGCGGTCTCGGCACCTTCGACGAGCTGTTCGAGGCGCTCTGCCTGATGCAGACCCACAAGATCGATCTGTTCCCCGTGGTGCTCGTGGGCCGCGAGTACTGGCAGGGTCTGCTCGACTGGCTGCGCACCGCCGTGGTGGACGGCGGGATGGCGAATCCGCTGGACATCGACCTGATGCGGGTCGTGGACACCGCGGAGGAGGCCCTCGAGGTGCTGCGCGAATACACCGGGCAGGACCCGGCCGCGGGCGAGGTGGGCGGCCCGGTCGGGGACCCGGCCCGCGCCGCGGCCGAGAGATGAGCGCCGTCAGCCCGATCGTGCTGCTCCTGCTGCTGGTCGCCCTGCTCGTCGCGGTGCTCATGGTGGGGGTCGCGACGGGCCGGATCGGGGACGGGATCGACCTCCCGGACAGGCCGCGGCGGGCTCGACGTGCGCGCCGGTCCAGAGACCTGAGATAATGGCCACCGTACGCGCATTGTCCGAGGCCCCGTCCGGGGGAGCCACGCAAGGGCAGTGACACATCAAGGAGGCACGATGGCTGCTATGAAGCCGCGCACCGGTGACGGTCCGCTCGAGGTCGTGGAGGAGGGTCGCAGCATCATCATGCGGGTCCCGCTCGAAGGGGGCGGCCGTCTGGTCGTCGAGATCGCCGCATCGGAAGCCGTGGAGCTGCGCGACGCCCTCGAGGGCGTCATCAAGTAGCAGGTCACCAGCCCTGATCTCAGCCCCGCACCGCTCGGTGCGGGGCTGAGGCCGTCTCAGGGCCGCAGCACGGCGGCGAGCACCCCGTCGCCGCTGCCGGTGAGCACGGCGACGAGATCCTCCGCCTCGGTGACGGCGCGCAGCAGCGCGCGCACCGCCTGCGTGGTCGCATCCCGTGCCGTGGGATCCGCGACCCGGTCGTGGAAGAGGGCGTGCGGGATGACCAGCACGCCGCCGGGGCGCAGCAGCCGGCGTGCGTGCTCGAGCAGGTCCAGGGCGTGCGGGGCATGCGCCGGGAAGCACACCAGATCGTAGGCGTGATCGGTGAGGCGGCCGACGACGTCCCGCGGCCGGCCGGCGATCGTGCGCACGCGCGGGGAGCGGATCCCCGCCTCGAGGAAGGCCTCCCGCGCCGCCCGCTGGTTCTCGACCTCCGTGTCGATGGTGGTCAGCACGCCGTCGGGATGCATCCCGGACAGCAGGTAGAGGGAGCCGACACCGCTGCCGGTGCCGATCTCGACCGCGGAGCGCGCGTGCACCGCGGCGGCGAGCACGCGCATCAGCGCGCCGGCCCCCGGCAGCACGGGCGCGGCGCCGAGCTCGTTGCCGCGCTCCCGGGCGCGGGCGAGGACACCGCCGTCGGAGAAGAGGCTCGCCTCGTCGACGAATTCCTCACCGTGGGCCCAGCCGGCCACCTTTCCCGACGACATCTGCGCATCCTCTCCGTTCACCGTGCGATCTGGCGATCCTACGACAGCCCTCGCGCCTGTGAGCCCCGGAGGCCGTGCGATGCAATAATGACAGCGCATCAGCGGACCTCGAGACGTACAGGTGGACAATGGGCGGCACCGGATTCATGGGCCTCGGCGGCTGGGAGCTCGTCGTCCTGCTCATCGTGTTCCTGGTGATCGTGGGACCCCAGCGGCTCCCGGAGGTGACGCGGCAGCTGGTGCAGTGGGTGCGCCAGGCCCGCCGCTGGGTCGAGGATTCCCGCAGCACGGTCGAGGACGAGATGGGCATCGCCATCGAGGACCTCAGGAAGTACGACCCGCGCCAGTACGACCCGCGCCGCATCATCCGCGAGGCCTGGGGCGACACCGACATCGACGAGCTGCTGCCCAGCAAGGACGCGATGAACGTCGCCGCCGGCGGTGCCGCCGGCGCCGCCGCGTCCAGTTCCCGCCGCTCCTCCCGCTCGAAGAAGGACGAGGGCCCCCAGCGGGCGCCCTTCGACGACGAGGCCACCTGAGGCGGCGCCCGGCAGAGCCGGTATGAGCGCCGGGCCCCGGAGCGCGGGCCTCAGGAGCGCTTGACGCTCAGCGGCAGCTTCATCCCGCCCAGCCCCCGCGGCTTGTGCACGAGGGCGCGGGCGATCTGCTGGAGCGCCTGTGCGGTGGGGGAATCCGGCTGCGAGACCACCAGCGGCACGCCCCGGTCGGCGCCCTCGCGCAGGGCGGGATCCAGCCCCACCCGGCCCAGCACCGGCACGTCGTGCCCCACGGCGCGGGCCAGCGTGGCCGCGACCCGGTCGCCGCCGCCGGTGCCGAACACGTCCATCACGGAGCCGTCGGGCAGGGTCAGGCCGGCCATGTTCTCGACCACCCCGGCGATCTCCTGCTCGGTCGAGGTGGACAGGGAGCCCACCCGCTCGGCCACTCCCGAGGCGGACTGCTGCGGCGTGGTGACCACGACCATCTGCGCGCCCGGCAGCAGCTGCGCCACCGAGATCGCGACGTCGCCGGTGCCGGGCGGCAGGTCCAGCAGCAGCACGTCCAGATCGCCCCAGAACACGTCCGAGGCGAACTGCTCGATCGCGCGGTGCATCTTCGGGCCGCGCCACACCACGGCCTGGCCCTCGGGCACGAACATGCCGATGCTCATCACCGCGACCCCGTGCCCCGTGGGCGGCATCAGCAGGTCGGAGACCTTGGTGGGCTGATCGGTGATCCCGAACATGCCGGGCATCGAGAACCCGTGGATGTCCGCGTCGATCACGCCCACGCGCAGCCCGTCGGCCGCCATCGCCGCGGCGAGGTTCGCGGTGACGGTGGATTTGCCGACCCCGCCCTTGCCCGAGGAGATCGCGAAGATGCGGGTGAGCGAGCCGGGCTGGTTGAAGGGGATCTGGCGGCGGCCCTGGCGCAGGCGGTGGGTGAGCTCGCGGCGCTGCTCCTCGGACATCGCGCTGGTGGAGACCTCCACCCGCGACAGGCCCGGGACGGTCGCGGTGGCCTCCGCCGTCTCGCGTTCGATGCGGTCCCGCATGGGGCAGCCCTCGATGGTGACGAGCACCTGGACGCGGGCGACGTCCTCGGCGTCGATCTCGACCGAGTCGATCATGCCGAGCTCGGGGAGGGGGCGGTGGATCTCGGGATCCATCACGCCGTTGAGCGCTTCGTGGATCCGGGCGACGCGGTCGTCGTCGCCGTGGGAGGGGGTGGTCACTGGGTGTGCTGCTCCTTCGGTGGTGTGGGGGCGCCGGCCGGCGCCCGACGGTCCAGGGCCGCCTCGACCTCCTCGCGCAGCAGGCTGCGCAGGGCCTCGGCGTCCCGGGTGGGAGGGTCCTCGAGCTCCTCGAACAGGTCGCGCAGCTCTCCCCGCACGAAGTCGCGCGTGGCGACGTCGTTCAGGGCGAGGCGCAGCGAGGCGATCTCCCGGGTGATGAAGTCGGTGGTGGCGTGGTTGCGGTCGTTGGACTGGCGATCCTGCTCGGCCTGCACGCGGTCGCGGTCGTCCTGCCGGTTCTGCGCGAGCAGCAGCAGCGGCGCGGCGTAGGAGGCCTGCAGCGAGAGGATCAGTGTGAGCAGGGTGAAGTTCAGGGCGCGGGGGTCGAACTGCGCCGATTCCGGCATCACCGAGTTCCAGGTCAGCCACAGGGCGCAGAAGATCGTCATCCCGACCAGGAACGCCGGGGTGCCCATCATGCGGGCGAAGGCCTCCGCGCCCCGCCCGAAGGCGTCGCCGCGCAAAGGGTTGCGCAGCAGCTGCCGCCTGCGCGGCGCCGGGTCGTCGAGCGGTGCGATGTGGTGCTCTGCCATGCTCAGTCCTCCGTCGCGGCGTCGTCCTCGGCGTCCCGGGCCGTGGCCCGGGCGATCTCCGACAGGTCGATCTGGCCGGTGGTCGGCGGGGGCTCGTCCTGCTCGCGCCAGTCATCGGGCAGCACGTGGTCCAGCACGTCGTCGACGGTCACCGCGCCCAGCAGCCGGCCGTCCTCGTCGATCACCGGCATCGAGACCAGGTTGTAGGTGGCCATCTCGCGGGTCACGGTGGACAGCGGCGCGGTGGGCTCGACGGCGACTTTGTCCTGGTCGATGATCTCGCCGACGGGCCGGTCGGGCCGTTCGCGCAGCAGCTGCTGGAAGTGGACGATGCCCAGGAGCTTCCCGGTGGGGGTCTCGAGCGGGGAGCGGCACACGTGCACGGTCGAGGCGAGCGCCGCGTGGATCGCCTCGCGGCTGATCATCGCCAGGCAGTGCGCGACCGGGGTCTCGGGAGCGACGATGAGCGGCTCGGTGGTCATCATGCCGCCGGCGGTGTACTCGTCATAGGCGAGCAGTCGGCGGACGTCCTCCGCCTCCTCCGGCTCCATGAGGTTCAGCAGATGGGCGGCGACGGAGTCCGGCAGCTCCTGCACGAGGTCGGCGGCGTCGTCGGGGTCCATGACGTCGAGGATGTCCGCGGCGCGGGTGGCGTCCAGCCCGGTCACCACCTCGACGCGGATGTCCTCCGGCAGCTCCTCGATGACGTCCGCGAGACGCTCGTCGGCCAGCTCGCCGGCCAGCTCGATGCGCCGCTTGGGCGCGAGCTCGTGGATGATCTCGGCGAGGTCCGCCGGGTTCAGGTCCTGGTACGAGGCGGCCAGCAGGTGCGCGGACTGCTCCGCCTGGGAGCCGTACAGCCCGGAGACCTCGGCCAGCTCGACGGTGAGGGTCTCGCCGCGGCTGACGAGCCGGCTCAGGGAGGAGCCCCGGCGCCGACGGCGCAGGTGCAGGCGGGAGACGTTCCAGTCCCGGTGGCGGTCCTGGTCCAGCGCGATGTCCAGCACCGTCGCCTCGCCGCTGCCGTCGTTCAGGGTCACCGCCCGGTCCAGCAGCTCGCCGATCACCAGCAGCTCGCCGGTGCGCTTCTCGAAGCGGCGCACGTTGAGCACCCCGGTGGAGATCACCTGGCCGGGGGAGATCGAGGTGACCCGGGTGATCGGCAGGAACACCCGCCGCTTCGCGCTGACCTCCACCACCAGGCCCACCGCACGGGCGCTGGTGCGGCTCTGCGGCACCACCACGACGTCCCGGACCTTCGCCACCGCGTCCCCGATCGGGTCGAAGACGCTGGTGCCGGCCAGCCGGGCCGCGTAGAAGCGCGGCTGCGCGGTGCTGCTCACCGCTGCAGCTCGGAGATCCATCGCTCGACGTCCTCGGCACGGCGCGGCGCGGCCGCCGAGAGGTTCTCGACGCCGTCGGCCGTCACCAGCACGTCGTCCTCGATCCGCACACCGATCCCGCGCAGCTCCTCGGGGGCGAGCAGATCGTTCTCCTTGAAGTACAGCCCGGGCTCGATGGTGAAGACCATCCCCGGCTCCAGCTCGGCGTCGAGGTACATCTCGCGGCGCGCCTGGGCGCAGTCGTGCACGTCCATGCCCAGGTGGTGGCTGGTGCCGTGCGGCATCCAGCGGCGGTGCCACTGGCCCTCGGGGGAGAGGGACTCCGCGGCGGTGCCGGGCAGCAGCCCCCACTCCTCGAGCCGGTGGGCGAGCACCTCCATCGCCGCGGCGTGCAGCTCGCGGAAGCGCAGCCCCGGACGGGCCACGGCGAAGGCGGCCTCGGAGGCCTCGAGCACCGCGTCGTAGACCTTGCGCTGGGCGGGGGAGAAGGTGCCCGAGACCGGCAGGGTGCGGGTGACGTCCGCGGTGTACAGCGAGTCGATCTCGACGCCGGCGTCGATGAGCACCAGCTCGTCGGCGCGCACCACGCCGTTGTTGCGGGTCCAGTGCAGGGTGCAGGCGTGGTCGCCGGCCGCGGCGATGGTGTCGTAGCCGACCCCGTTGCCGTCGGCCCGGGCGGTGGCCGCGAAGACGCCCTCGATGACCCGCTCGCCGCGGGGGTGGCCGACGGCCTCGGGCAGATGGCGGATGATGTCCTCGAAGCCGCGCAGGGTGGCGTCCACGGCCTCGCGCATCTGCCGGATCTCGTACTCGTCCTTCACGAGGCGCTGCTCGCTCGCGGCCTCCTTGAGCGCCGCCGCCTCCGCGGCCGCGTCGTCCCCGCCGGGCAGGCCGTTCTGGGCGCGGATCTCCTCGACCATCGCCTCGACGGAGGCGTCCACCTGCGGCATCACGGTCAGCGACAGCTGGGCGCCGACGTCCTTGGCGAGGTGGTCGCGCAGTTCGTCGATGTGGCGCACCTCGATGCCCAGGCGCTGCGAGGCCTCGGCGAGGGTGGGGCGGCGCCCCACCCACATCTCGCCGTAGCGGGCGTCGGCGTAGAACTCGCTGGTGTCGAAGCCGGCGCGGGGGCGGAAGAAGTACGTCGCCTCGGCGCGCTGCGGATCCTCCGCCGAGGGCTCGACCACGAGCACGCTGTCCGGTTCCTCGTCGGTGCCCAGCCCCGCGTAGTACGCGAAGGCGGTGTCCGGGCGGAACGGGTAGTCGGTGTCGTTCGAGCGGACCTTGAGCACACCGGCGGGCAGCACCAGGCGTGCGGCGGGCAGGCGGCGCACTAGCGCGTCACGGCGCGCCGGGGTGAAGTCCGCGGCCTCGCGCCGTTCGGCATCGGGGACCGTCTCGTCCCATCCGGAGGAGATGAATTCGCGGAAGGCCTCGTTGTTCGGGCGCTGCGAGCGGGAGTCCCCGCGGGAGGCGAGATCTGCCATCCGCTCGGTGCCCTCGGTGGTGCCGGTGCTCTCGGTGCTGCTGTTCTCGGTGCTCACCCCTCGATGTTCTCATGGCGCGGTCTACGCTGGGCCTATGAGTGAGAGGTCCGACCCCGGCACACCGCAGCGCATCGATCTGCACGCGCACAGTGCGTGCTCCGATGGCACCACGAGTGTCGAGGAGCTGTTCGCGCAGGCCCGCACCGCGGGCCTGGACGTGCTGGCGCTCACCGATCACGACACCGTCGCCGGCTGGTCGGAGCTCGCCGGGGCCGTCGCCGCGAGCGGGGTCGCGGCGGTGCCCGGGATCGAGGTCTCCAGCGAGGACGACTCCCGCAGCGTGCACCTGCTCGCGCTGCTCGTGGACCCCTCCTCCGGGACCGAGCTCGACGCCGAGATGGCCCGCGCCCGCGCCTCGCGCATCGAGCGGGCGCGGCGCATGGTCGAGCTGATCTCGGCCGACCATCCCGTCCGTTGGGAGGACGTGGAGGCACGGGTCGCGGGGGACAGCACCGTGATCGGCCGGCCCCACATCGCCGATGCCCTGGTCGCCGCGGGCGTGGTGCCGGACCGCTCCGCGGCCTTCGCCGAGATCCTGCGCCCCTCCGGCCCGTACTACGTGCCCTACTACGCCCCCTCGCCCCAGGCGGCGGTGCGCGCGATCCGGGAGGCCGGGGGCGTCTCCGTGCTCGCCCACCCCGGCTCCGTGACCCGTGACGACGACCTGCCGCTCACGCTGCTCGAGGCGCTGGTCGAGGCCGGGCTCGACGGCATCGAGGTCGACCATCGCGAGCACGACGAGGAGGAGAAGGCGCGGCTGCGGGAGTTCGCGCGCAGCCACGACCTGCTGATCACCGGCGGCAGCGACTATCACGGCACCGGCAAGCCGAACCAGCTGGGGGAGAACCTCACCGCTGCGGAGGTGCTCGCCGAGATCGAGGCCCGCGCCACCAGCGGCACGCGCGTCCTCCGCCCCTGAGCAGCGCACAGCCCCCGCACAGCGCAGCGGCCCGTGACCTGGAGGGTCACGGGCCGCTGCGTCAGCGCGGGGGCGGAGGGGCTGCGCCGGTGCGGAGGGTCAGCTCTCCTGCGGTGCGCCGGCCTGGCCGGAGCCGCCGCCGGAGCGTCCGCGGCCGCCGCGGGAGCGGCGCCGACGAGGACGACCCTCGCCCGCGGGCTGCCCGCCCTTCTCCTCGGACGAGGAGGCGACCACCTCGCCGTTCACCCGGCGGGTGCGGGAGCGGGTCCGGCTGCGGCGCGGGCGCTCGCCCGTCGCCTCGTCGCCGAGGGGCTTCTCGGTGCGGGCGGGGCGCTCGGCCTCCCGCTCGCTGCGGTCGGTGCGCTCGCGATCACCGCGCTCGCTGTCGCGCCCGCCGCGGCCGCTGCGCCCACCGCGCTCGCCGCCGCTGCGACGCCCGCGGTCACCGCGCTCGCGCCGGCCGCCGCTGTCCTTCGCACCGCGGCCGCCGTCCGGACCGCCCAGGTCCTCGAGCTCCTCGGCCTCCAGGCCCTCGCGGGTGCGCTTGTCCTTGGGCAGCGTGCCCTTCGCCTCGGTGGGGATGTCGAGGTCGGCGAACAGGTGATCGGAGGTGGAGTAGGTCTCCACCGCCTCGGTGGACTCCAGGCCCAGCTGCCGGGCGATGAGCGCCCAGCGTGCGAGGTCCTCCCAGTCCACGAACGTGATCGCGGTGCCCTTCTTGCCCGCGCGGCCGGTGCGGCCGGTGCGGTGGAGGTAGGTCTTGTCGTCGTCGGGGCAGTTCCAGTTCACGACGTGGGTGACGTCGGTGACGTCGATGCCGCGCGCGGCGACGTCGGTCGCCACCAGCACGTCGATCTTGCCGCTGCGGAAGGCGCGCAGCGCCTGCTCGCGGGCGCCCTGGCCGAGGTCGCCGTGCAGCGGGGCCGCGGCGAAGCCGCGGTCGGCCAGGTCGCCGGCCACGCGGTCCGCCTGGCGCTTGGTGCGCATGAAGATGATCGACAGGCCGCGGCCGCGGGCCTGCAGGATGCGGGCCATCACCTCGATCTTGTCGAGCTGGTGCGCGCGGTAGACGACCTGCTTGATGTCCGCCTTGGTGCGGGACTCGTCGCCCGGGTCGTGGGCGCGGATGTGCGTGGGCTGCTTCATGAAGCGCCGGGCCAGCGCCATGATCGGGCCGGGCATGGTGGCGGAGAAGAGCATCGTCTGGCGCTTCACGGGCACCGCCTGGAGCAGCTTCTCGATGTCCTCGAGGAAGCCGAGGTCGAGCATCTCGTCGGCCTCGTCGAGCACCGCGGTGCGCACCTGGGACAGGTCCAGGTACTTCTGGCGCATCAGGTCGATGAGCCGGCCCGGGGTGCCGACCACGACCTCGACGCCCTTCTCGAGCGCCTCGATCTGGGGCTCGTAGGCGCGGCCGCCGTAGACGGTGAGGATCCGGATCGGGCGCTTCGCGGAGGCGGTCTCCAGATCGTGCGCGACCTGCACCGCGAGCTCGCGGGTGGGCAGCACGACGAGCGCCTGCGGCGTGCCGATCGGGCGGTCGGCGGGGTTCGGCTCGCCCGGGGCCACGGAGTTCTGCAGCAGCGGGATGCCGAAGCCGAGGGTCTTGCCGGTGCCGGTCTTCGCCTGCCCGATGATGTCGCGGCCGCGCAGGGCGACCGGCAGGGTCAGGGACTGGATCGGGAAGGGGGTGGTGATGCCCTTCGCGGCGAGGGCCTCGACGATGTCCGTGCGGACGTCGAAGTCGGCGAAGGTGCGCTCCTCGACGGGGGCGGCGGCGCCGGAGCTCTGCTCGACGGCGGGAGAGGCCGACACGGCCTCTTCGGTGTGCGGGATTGTGTCAGGCACAGTTCAACTCTCTGATCATGGATATGCACGGCCATCGTAGCCCCCGGGACCGTGCCGGGGCCCGGGCACGCGGTGAGCCTCACGCGCGCCGGGCCCCGCCCGCCCCGCGCCTACCCCTCGCCGCCGTCGCTCGCGGGCAGCGGGCTGACCGGGTCGGTGGGCGTGACGCGGTCCTCGTCCGGCAGGCCCTCGCCGGGCTCGACCTCCTGCTCCGGCGGGATCGTGGACTCGGGCGTCTCGGCGCCCTCGGGGATCTCGAGCTCGGGGGCCTCGTCGGGCATCTGCGAGCGCTGGATCGAGACGGAGACCAGGCCCAGCCCGCCCATGACGATGTCGTCGTAGGCGACCAGCCGGCGCGTGTCCGCGTCGAAGTAGAGCATCCGCGCGGTGAGGTCCAGCGGGTCGTCGCCCTGCAGGACGGGGGCGACCCCGCCCGAGGCGAGCGCCCCGCCGGTCGAGCCGGCCGTCAGCCAGTCCGTGCCGGAGTCCTCGCGGTCGAGCTCGACGTCGGAGGTGTGCATGTGCCCCGACAGCACCAGCGGCACCCGTCCGAGGAGGCCTTCGGGCTGGGTCGGGTCGTGGATCAGCGCGACGTCGACCGGATCCTCGGGATGCTCCTCGTCATAGCTCTCGATCGTGTCGCCGAGCTGGAAGATGGCGGCGTTGACCGCCTCGTCGCCCTCGCGCCAGCCGCCGGCGTCCGAGTCGTCGTCGGCCGCGAAGCGGGGGTCGCCGATGCCGGCGATCCGCAGGCCGGCCACCTCGACGACCTCGTTCTCGACCACGGTGGCGTTGGGCTGGGCGGCGATGGTCGCGGCCGCGGCGGCCCCGTCGTGGTTGCCGCTGACGTACACATACGGGATGTCGAGGGTGCCGATGCGGCGCAGCAGCTCGTTCTCGAGGGGGGTGCCCCACGAGACGATGTCGCCGGTGTCGATCACCGCGTCGATCGCGAACTGCGTGTGCAGCTGCTCGATGACGTCGTAGGCCTGCGGGTTGTCGTGGATGTCCGAGACGTGCAGGACCGTGATCACGTTCTCCTGGTCCAGACCCACCGGCAGCGAGTCCGCGGCGATGTACAGCGCGGAGACCTGCCCCACGAACTCGGCGAGCGTGTCGCGGTAGCTCTGGTAGTCGATCACCGTGCCGTGGCTGAGGTCCGCGATGTACGCGGCCTGGGAGAGCAGGCCCTCGAACTTCGGCTGGTTCAGCGACTCGGGGGAGAACGTCGCGGAGGTGGTGGCGAGGGAGGCGCCGACGACGGCGACCGCGCTGCCGCCGGCCAGCACGGCGCGGCGCACGCGGCGGAACGTCAGCCCCACCGCGAGGCCCGCCCCGGCCGCGGCGAACAGGGCGTTCAGGGCGGAGTTCTTCGCGGCGGCGGCGGCGAGGCTCTCGGGGGCGGACTCCTGCAGCTCGGCGAAGCCGGAGTCCGCATAGAACAGCGCCTCGGCCTTCTCGACGTCGACGCCCTTGATCCGTGCCTCGATGCGCACCGGCGCGGTGTGCGAGTCGAAGGCGACCTGGCCCACCGGGGGCAGCAGGAGCACCGTCTCGGAGCTCAGCGAGGGCCGCACGTGCACGCTCGCGGTGAGCGGACCCACCTCGACCGTCGTCGGCGGGACGAGCAGCAGGCCGACGATCCCGCCGAGCACCGCCACCACCGCGGTGGTGGTGATGTGCAGCAGGCGGGCCCTGCGGCGTCGCAGCCGCCGGCGGCGCACCGGCGTGCTCTCCGCCGACGACGCCGTCGGCTCGCCACCCGGGGACCCGGCATCGGTCGACTCAGGAACGCTGGACTCAGGATCGGTCGACTCAAGATCGGCCGACTCAGGATCTGTCGGCACCGGCTCCCGGCCGGGCTCGACGGGATCCTGCGGCGGGTCGGCGTCGGTCGAGCTCACCGGCGGCTCAACCGAGGAAGCCGACGCGGCGAGGCTCCTCGGTGGAGACCTCGGCGTAGGCGACCTTCTCGCCCGGGATCAGCACGGTGCGGCCCTTGTCGTCCACGAGCGAGACGGGGGTGCCGTCGGCGATCGCGCCGCTGAGCCGCTCGAGGAGGGCGTCGGCCTTCTCCTCGGACTCGATGACGATCTCGCGGGGGGAGTGCTGGATGCCGATACGGATCTCCATGACCTGACCTTCCCTCCGCCACCGGGGCGGGGACGTTCGTTGCTGTGCTCCCGGGGAGTCTACGCGTCCGCGGGCGGCTCGGCGGCGTCGTCCGCCCCCAGCACAACTCCCGCGATCCGCGGCTTGTCCAGCGGCGCGAAGCCCGTCAGGCCGTGCACGACGGCCGTGGTCATGGTGGCGAGGATCGACTCGCGCTCGGCCTCGTCCCTCGCCCCCTGCAGCAGCTGCGCGGTGGTCTGCGTGATCGCGATGACCCCGCGCCCCAGCACCCGCGACTCCTCGGCGCCGATCCGGCGGGAGGCGGTGAGCACCGCCGCGAGCTCGACGGCCATGCGGTCCAGCACCCGCACCACCCGCTCCTGGACCTCCTCGGAGATCACCTCGTGACCGGTGAACAGCCGCAGCGAGTTGTCCAGCGCCACGAACTCGTAGAAGCGGTGCAGTCCGTCCCGCACCCGGTCCACGGTGGTGCCGCCCTGCTCGCCGATCTCCCGCACCTCGAGGATCATCGCCTCGGCGAGCAGGTCCAGCACCTCGACGTAGAGCGTCTCCTTGGACTCGAAATGCTGGTAGAGCACCGGCTTGGTGACCCCGGCCGCGGCGGCGATGTCATCCATCGAGGTGGCCTGGAAGCCCTTCTCGGTGAACACCTGCGTGGCCAGGTCGAGCAGCTGCGCACGGCGCTGCGCGCGCGGCATCCTGGGAGTGGACGACGTGGACATGGCGCTGGCCTCCGATCCGATGGCAGCGGGACGAGTGCACTGCGGGGCAGTATCGGGATCCTCGTGATCCCGGACACTCTACCGCCGAGAGCCGCCGGTGCCGGGACCGACGGGCGTCTCACCGGTGAGGTGGAATAGGGGCATGCGAACGACGGGCCACATCACGGGGGAGGGCATCCGCCTGCTCGGACCCGATCTCGAGGCGCTGCCCGCCCTGCTCCCGGCCGAGGATCTCGATGCCGCCCAGCGGCGCGCCCTGGACCGGTTCCTCGCCGGCGGCGACGTGCTCGTCCACGGCGGGCCCGGCAGCGGCCGCACCGCCCTCGCCCTCGCCGCGGCCGAGCGGACCGGGGAGGGCACGCTGCTGCTGGCGCCCCGCCGCACCGCCGCCGGCCGGCTGCGCGACGCGCTCGCCGTGCACGGCGCGGGCGAGGCGCGGGCGATGACCCCGCCGGCCCTCGGCCACGCGCTGGTGCGCGCCGACGCGCTGCGCCGCGGCCTGGGCGAGCCGACCCTGGTCACCGGCGCCGAGCAGGACGCCCTGCTGGCCGAGCTGATCGCGCAGCGCGAGGCCTGGCACCTCGAGGTCGACCCCGGCGCCCGCACGCTGCCGGGCTTCCGCACCGAGCTGCGCGACCTCATCACCCGCGCCGCCGAGCTGGGGCTCGCCCCGGCCGATCTCGAGGAGCTCGGGCACGAACGCGGCCGGCCGGCCTGGGCGGACGCCGCGGCGATCCTGCGCGACTACCTCGGCGTGCTGGACCTCGAGGCCTCCGCCGCCCTGGACGCCGGGCCCCGCCTGGACTCCGGTGCTCTCGTGCGCCGCGCCGTGCGCCTCCTGGCGGATCCCTCGACCCCGGCGCCCTTCCGCGCCGTCGTGGTCGATGACGCGCAGGACCTCACCGCGGCCGGGATCGACCTGGTGGCCGCGCTCGCGGCCGCCGGCGCCCGGGTGCTGGTGTGCGCCTGCCCCGACACCGCGGTCGACACCTTCCGCGGCGCGCTCCCGGACGCCGCCGACCGCCTGCACACGCTGCTGCCCCGCCCGGTCGAGGCGATGGTGCTGGATGGTGCGCACGCCCAGACCGCGCCCCTCACCGCCGCGGTCGACGCGCTGCGCGGGCGCCTCCCGCTCGCCGGCGCCCCGGCCGAGTCCCGTCGGCCCCGCGCACCGCGGCCCGGGGCGCTGGTGACCCTGCGCGCCCAGGACCCGCTGGACGAGGCGCGACTGATCGGCTCCGCCCTGCGCGACCTCCACCACCGCGAGGGCGTGCAGTACGACGACATGGCAGTGGTCTGCCGGTCCGGCGCCGCGGTCGCCGACCTCGCCGATCTGCTCTCCCGCACCGGGCTGCCCGTGCGGGTCCCCCGCCGCCCGCAGCCGCTGCGGGAGGTGCCCGCGATCGCGGACCTGCTGCGGATCCTCGAGATCGGGCTCGCCCCGCAGGACGCCCCGCTCGACCCGCGCCTCGCCACCGAGCTGCTGCGCGGACCGTTCGGCGACGCCGACACCCTCCGCCTGCGGCGCATCCGCCGGCTGCTGCTGGGCGCGCACCGTGCCGCGGAGCCGGACAGCGAGACCCCCAGCGAGCAGCTCCTCGCCCGCGCCCTGGTCGACGAAGAGGTCCCCGGGCTGCCGGCCCCGGAGGCCCGTGACCGCGCCGCCGCGCCCATCCACCGGGTGCGGGAGATGATCCGTGCCGTGCGGGAGCACCCGGAGGCCGATGCGCAGCAGGTGCTCTGGCACGCCTGGAACGCCTCGGGCCTGGCCGGCGGCTGGCGCCGCGCCGCGCTCGGCAGCGCCGGGGACGTGGACGGGGCGCGCTCGCGCCTGGCCGCCTCCCGGCTCGATGCGCTGCTGGAGCTGTTCGCCGCCGCGGAGCGCCTCACCGATCGCCGCCCCGGCGCCGGGGCGCTCGAGCTCGTCGAGCAGATCCGCGGGCAGGCCGTCGTCGAGGACACCCTCGCCCCGGCCGCCGCCGCCCGCGGCCGTCTCGCCGTGCTCACCCCCGCCCAGCTCGCCGGCGAGCACCGGGACACCGTGGTCCTCGCCCGCCTCCAGGAGGGCGCCTGGCCGGACCTGCGCCTGCGCTCGACGCTGTTCGGCGCGGCGGAGCTGCAGCTGCGGGCCGGTGCGCGGCGCGGCGCGGAGCTCCCGATCGAGCCCGAGGCCGTGCGCGCGCTGCAGCGGGAGCAGGTGATCGCCGACGAGCTGCGCCTGGCCGTCAGCGCCCTCGCCCGCGCCCGCCGGCGGGTGCTGGTCACCGCCGTGAAGGACGAGCAGAACGAGCCCTCCGCCCTGTTCGAGGCGTTCGAGGGCATGGCCGCCGATCCCTGGATCGACCTCGAGACGCTGCGCCGCGATCCCGGCCCGGCCCCCGACGCCCGCCGCCTCGTCGCCGCGCTGCGCCGCCGCCTGCGCGGTGAGGACCCGCAGACCGTCCGCGACGCGGCCCTCGCCCTGGACGCCCTCGGCCGGGCCGGCGCCCCCGGCACCGATCCGGGGCGCTGGTACCACCAGGAGCCGAGCTCCACCGCGCCGCTGCACGAGGACGACACCCCGATCCGCCTCTCGCCCTCCGCGCTCGAGCGCGCCGTGGACTGCCCCCAGTCCTGGCTCATGGAGCGGGCCGGCGGCACCCGCGCGGGCGGGCCCGCCCAGCTCATCGGCACCGCTCTGCACCACCTCGCCCAGGTCCACCCCCGCGGCCCCGCCGGCGCGGAGGAGGATCTCCTGGCGGAGCTGCACACCCTGCTGCGCGCCGTGCCCGGCACCGAGACCTGGTCCGGCCGGCGCCGCGTGCGCCGCGCCGAGGACGCCGCCCGCCTGCTCGCCGCGCACCTGCGCAGCGCGGGGGAGCCGCTCGCCGTCGAGGCCCCCTTCGAGGTGGAGCTCGGGCGGGTGCAGCTGCGCGGCAGCATCGACCGCATCGAGGGCGACCCGACCGGGCTGCACGTGGTGGACCTCAAGACCGGCCGCGCCGCGAAGAGCGCCGCGAAGGCCGAGGAGGATCTGCAGCTCGCCGCCTACCAGGCCGCGGTGCGCGAGGGCGCTCTGACCGAGCAGCTCGGGCCCGACGCCCCCGAGCGGCTCATCGGCGCGCAGCTCGTCTACGTCGGCACCGGCGGGAAGAAGGCCGCGGTGCGCACCCAGACCGCCCTGTCCCGCGCCGAGGACCCCGCCTGGTTCGACGACCTCGTCCAGCAGGTCTCCCGCGAGGTCTCCGGCACCGCCGTCACCGCCCGGGTCAACGCCCACTGCACCCACTGCGCGGTGCGCAGCAGCTGCCCCCTGCAGCCGGAAGGAGACCAGCTGTGACCACCCCGCCGCCGGATGCCCCCGTCCGCCATTCCGCCGCGCGCCTGGCCGCGCTGCTCGAGCAGCCTCCGCCCACCGCGGAGCAGACCGCCGTCATCGAAGCGCCGCTGGCACCGATGCTCGTGGTCGCCGGCGCCGGCTCCGGCAAGACGGAGACCATGGCCTCGCGGGTGGTGTGGCTGATCGCCAACGGCATCGTCGAGCCCCGCCAGGTGCTGGGCCTGACCTTCACCCGCAAGGCCGCCCACGAGCTCGGCGAACGGATCGGCGCCCGGCTCGGCGCGCTCGCCGCCGCGCTGCGCGCCGAGGGGCTCGCGCTGCCGCGCGGTCTCGAACGCGGCGGCGACGACCTCGTGGGACAGCGGCCCGTGGTCCACACCTACAACGGCTTCGCCCTCGACCTGGTGCGCGAGCACGCGCTCGCCGTCGGCATCGATCCCGAGCTGACCATGATGTCGACCTCCGCCTCCTGGCAGCTGGCGCACGAGATCGTCGAGGGCTGGGACGACTCGCTGGACCTCGAGGCCTCTCCCGCGACGCTCACCGCCGCGCTGCTCTCGCTGACCTCCTCCCTCGCCGATCACCTGGTCACCCCCGCCCAGCTGGAGGCGCACCTGCGACAGATCCGCGACCACCTCGCCGGCATCCCGCTGCAGGTCGAGGGTCGGCGCCGCACCACCCCGAAGGACGTCGCGAAGGTGCTCGGCGCGCTCGAGTCCCGCCTCGCGCTGCTGCCGCTGCTCGAGCGCTTCGCCGAGATCCGCGCCGCGGACTCCGCCCTGGACTTCGCCGACCAGGTCTCCCTCGCCGCCCGCGTGGCGCGGGAGGTGCCTGCCGCGAGCGCCCTGGCGCGGCGCATGCACCGGGTGGTCCTGCTCGACGAGTTCCAGGACACCTCCGTCGCCCAGCTGCAGATGCTCACCGACCTCTTCGGGCCCGGCCACGCCGCCTGCGCCGTCGGCGACCCGCAGCAGGCGATCTACGGCTGGCGCGGTGCCTCTGCCGCCTCCCTGGCCGGCTTCGCCACCGCCTTCGCCGCTCCCGAGCAGCCGGTGCTGCAGCGCACCCTGTCCACCTCGTGGCGCAACGACGAGGCGGTGCTGGCCGCCGCGAACCGGCTCGCCTCCCCGCTGCGCAGCGCCGAGACGGGAGTGACCATCCCCGAGCTGCAGCCCCGCCCCGGCGCGGGGGAGGGGGCGTGCGAGATCCTCGAGGCCGCCGACGAGCGCGCCGAGGCCCTCGCGATCGGCCGCTGGATCCTGGAGCGCCGCGCCGAGCAGGAGGAGGACGCCCCGCCCGCCTCGGCCGCGGTGCTGGTGCGCGCCCGCCGTCAGATCCCCGCCCTCGTCGACGGGCTCGAGCGCAGCGGGCTCGCGGTCGCGGTGGTGGGCCTGGGCGGGCTGCTGCACCGCCCCGAGGTCGCCGATGTGCGGGCCGTGCTCGAATGCGCCCACGACCCCGGCCGCGGCGATGCGCTGATGCGCCTGCTCACCGGGCCGCGTCTGCGCCTCGGCGCCCGCGACCTCGCCGTGCTCGGCCGCTGGCGGGACCGGCTGGGAGCGCGCCTGCGCCGCGACGGGGAGACCCCCGGCGGCCAGGACGAGGCGGAGTCCGTCTCCCTCGTCGACGCGGTCGACGACCTCCCGCCCGAGGACTGGACGGACCCCTCCGGGCGGGGGCTGTCCGGCACCGGCCGGGAGCGGCTGCTGCAGGTCCAGCAGATCCTCCGCGAGATGCGGCGCCTGCTGCCGCTGCCCCTGCCGGACCTGGTCACCGCGGCGACCCGGCTGCTCGACGTGGACCTCGCCCTGCTCGAGTCCGAACCCGACTCCCGCGCGCTCGCCGACCTCGAGGCCTTCCGCGACCACGCCGCCGCCTTCGACCGCACCGCCCGCCGCGGAGGGCTCGGCGCCTACCTCGACCTGCTCGAGATCAGCGAGGACGAGGAGGCCGGGCTCGCCGTCACCGCCGCCCCGGAGGCCGCGCACGATCCCGCCGCCGTCACGATCGTCACCATGCACTCCGCCAAGGGCCTCGAATGGGACCTGGTCGCGGTCGCCGGGCTCACCGAGGGCACCGTGCCCTCCTACGATCTGCGCCGCGCGAAGACCGACGAGGCGGGGCGGGTGCGGGTCCCAGCGGACGGCTGGCTGGGCACCCTGGCGAACGCGGCCGTGCCCACCGCCCTGCGGGGCGATGCCGACACCCTGCCCGAGCTGGCCTGGGCGGAGGCCGACACCCAGGTCGACGCGGAATCGCTGATCCAGGAGTTCCGCTTCGCCCAGGGCGAGGAGTCGCTGCGCGAGGACCGCCGGCTGATGTACGTCGCGGTCACCCGGGCGCGGCGCCGCCTGCTGCTGACCTCCGCCGCCTGGCGCACGGGCCTGAGCTCGGCCCGGCCCCGCTCGCGCTATCTCACCGAGGTCACCGATCTGGTCCCGGAGTCCTTCCGCACCGTGCAGGAGGTGCCCGCGACGAACCCCCTGGAGAGCGAGCGGCCGCAGGCGCAGTGGCCGCCCTCGCCCGGGGCGCCGGAGCAGGCGCGGGCGCGCGCCGCGGCGCTGCTGGCCGAGGTGGCCGGGCAGGACGACGCCCCGGCCGATCCCGAGCTCGCCGAGCTGGTGCGTCGGGCCGTGGTGGATCTCGAGCAGCAGGCGGCCCCGCCCATGGTGCACTCGCCGCCGCGGCTGTCCGCCTCGCAGGTGGTGCAGCAGGCCCGCTCCCCGCAGGCCGCGGCGCTGGACCTGCTGCGGCCCCTGCCCCGCCGGCCCTCGGCCGCCGCGGCCCGCGGCACCGCCTTCCACGCCTGGCTCGAGTCCCGCTACGACAGCGCGACCCTGCTGGACCTCGAGGACGTCCTGGACCTCGAGGACACGCCCGCCGACGAGGCGGAGACGGACCACCGGGCCCTGCGGGAGGCGTTCACCGCCTCCGAGTGGGCCGAGCGCTCACCGCTCGCGGTCGAGCAGCCGGTCCACACGCGCATCGGGCAGATCGCGGTGCGGGGCGTGATCGACGCGGTCTTCGCCGATCCCGAGGGCACCGACGGCAGCGAGGGCGTGATCGTCGTGGACTGGAAGACGGGCCGCGTGCCCCGTCCCGCCCAGCTGCGCGAGCGTGCGCTGCAGCTGTCGCTGTACCGCCTGGCCTGGCACGAGCGCACCGGTCTGCCGCTCACGCGGATCCGCACCGCCTTCCACTTCGTGGCCGACGGGATCACGCACGAGGTGCGCCGCCACCCCTCGCGGGAGAGGGTCGCGCAGCTGCTCGCCGACGAGTGACCGCCCGCCCTGGTGCCGCCTGCCGTGGGAGCGCTCGCCGTGGGAGCGCCCGGACGACGGGAAGGTGCGGGTCGACGCGACGGCCCCGGGCGACGGGGCGGTTCAGATCGCGCCGTCCTCCCGGGAGCTCATCTCCTCGTAGGTGCGCTCCGCCTCGTCGCGCGCGAGCTGCGCGAGATCGGCATCGAGATCGGCGATCATGCCGCGCGCGTCGGCGACGATGTCCGCGTCGTCGATCTCCAGGCCGTGGGCGAGCCATTCGGCGACCGCGAACTCGCCGAGAGCCTGCGCGCGCTCCATCAGGCGCGGATGCGTCGAGGTGGGCAGCTCCTCTCGGTAGGCGGCGTACAGCTCGTCGAACCGCTCGGGATCCAGCGAGGAGATCAGCCAGGCGAGGTCGGTCGCGGCATCGGCGACCTTGGAGGAGGACCAGTCGCGGATCGCGCTGATCTGCTGCCCCGTGACGAACAGGGACTCCTCCGAGAGGTCCCCGTGCACGAACTGCGGGGTGAAGTCCCACAGCTCCTCGTCCTCGAGCAGCGCCTGCCAGCGCTGCGCGACGGCGGCGGGCAGATGGCCGGCCTCCGTGACCTCCCGGATCCGGGTGCGGTGCTCCGCGTGCAGCACCTCCGCGGTGAAGGACTCCACCCCGGCGGCCTCGGCGGCGTAGCGGGGCACGGTGTGGATCCGGGCGAGCACCTGGCCCAGCGAGCGGGCGAGATCCGGCCCGCCCGCGAGATCGTCGAGCATCAGCGGGCGGCCGACGGGGGCCTCCGTCACGGCGCAGCGCCCGCCCTCGGTGAGCTTCACGAAGCCGAGCACCGGCGGGGTCACACCGCCGAGCGAGGTGCCGGAGAGCGCGTCGGCCACCTTCAGGTCGCGCTCGAGGCGCACACCGGCGGCGGTCGAGGCGGGGGAGAGGGCCATGACCCGTCGGCCGTCCTCTCCCACGATGCCGGCGACGTCGAGATCCTCCACCGGGGTGGCGATCGGCATGGTCCTCACCGGGACCAGCCCGGGGACCGCCGCCGCGGCGAGGGCAGCCAGGGAATAGGAGTTGCGATGCACGCGTCCACCGTACCCGGCGAGGGTGCCCGCTCCGCGTAGGCTCGGACCATGGCGACGCTCCGTGGACCGCACCTCCGTACCCCTCTGACCCTCCTGGGGTCCGACCGCGACGCGCTGCTGCGCAGCGACCCGGGAGCGGTCGCCCCCGGCGAGGATGCCCGCTACCTCGTCACCCGTGCCGGCGCGGTCGCGCTGCGCGAGGACGCGGACGGCTCGCTGCACGCCGTGCTCGAGAGCGAGGACCCCCGCGGCGGCACCCAGCAGCCGCTCGTGCTGCTGGGACGACGTGACGGATTCCGCGTTCTCGCGGTCGAGATCCCGGAGCCGAGCGCCGAGCTCGACGACCCCGGCCGTGATCTGCGCGACCTGCGACGAGTGGCCGATCAGCTGGTCGACAGCGACGCGGATCTCGCCGCCGCCGCGGTGGCGATGGGGTTCTGGCACCGCTCCATGCGGCACTGCCCGGGCTGCGGCAGCGTGCTCGAGGCCGAGATGGCCGGCTGGGTGCTGCGCTGCCGCGAGGAGGGCACCGAGCACTTCCCCCGCACCGACCCCGCGGTGATCATGGCCGTGCGCGATGGCGGCGATCGGCTCCTGCTGGCACGCAACGCCCACTTCCCCAGCCGCTTCCACTCGGTGCTGGCCGGCTTCGTCGAGCCGGGGGAGAGCCTCGAGAACGCGGTGGCCCGCGAGGTCGCCGAGGAGGTCGGCGTCGAGGTCGAGGCGGTCGAATACGTGGGCAGCCAGCCCTGGCCCTTCCCGCGCTCGCTGATGCTCGGCTTCCGCGCCTGGGCGCCCGGCGCCGGCGAGCTCACCCTGCAGGAGGAGGAGATCGCCGAGGCCCGCTGGTTCACCCGCGAAGAGCTCGCCGCCGCGCTCGAGGCGGAGGAGATCGCGCTGCCGGGCGCGGCCTCGATGGGGCGCGCCCTCATCGACGACTGGTTCGGCGACCTCGGCGCACGCTGACCCCTCGGCGCTGCGCGGCGCCGCTCGGGCGGCGGTGGTGTGAGGCACCCGCCGTCCACAGCCGCCCGCGACTCGTCGCACCGCCCTGGCAGGATGAACGGTGATGACCGACCATGCCGCCCCCACCGATGCCGCCCTGTCCGCCCCCTCCGCGCCCGAGGACGCCGAGTCGCTGCTCGCCGCCCTCGACCCCGAGCAGCGCGAGGTGGCCCGCAGCTTCGGCACCCCGATGTGCGTGCTCGCGGGCGCCGGCACCGGGAAGACCCGCGCCATCACCCACCGCATCGCCTACGGCGTCGCCACCGGGCAGCTGAACCCCCGCCACGTGCTCGCCGTGACCTTCACCGCGAAGGCCGCGGCCGAGATGCGCTCGCGCCTGCGGGACCTCGGCGTGCCCGCCGTGCAGGCCCGCACCTTCCACTCCGCCGCCCTGCGCCAGCTGCGCCACTTCTGGCCGCGCGTGGTGGGCGGCGCGATGCCGGATCTGCTGACGAACAAGTTCGCCGGCGTCGGCGAGGCCTGCCAGCGCCTGCACCTGAGCGTGGATCGTGCGGCGCTGCACGACATCGTCGCCGAGGTCGAGTGGTCGCGCGTCTCGATGCTCACCCCCGAGTCCTACCCCCAGGCCGCGCAGCAGGCCCGTCGGCCGGGCGTGGCGGGCTTCGACGCCCGCTCGATCTCCCGCATCCTCACCCAGTACGAGGAGGTGAAGAAGGAGCGCGGGGTGATCGACTTCGAGGACGTGCTGCTGCACATGGTCGGCTTCCTCACCGAGCGCTCCGACGTGGCCCGTGAGGTGCGCGGCCAGTACAAGCACTTCGTGGTCGACGAGTACCAGGACGTCTCCGCGCTCCAGCACTCCCTGCTGCGGCTGTGGCTGGGCACCTCGGACGACCTGTGCGTGGTGGGGGATGCCGCCCAGACCATCTACACCTTCGCCGGCGCCCGTGCCTCCTACCTGCTGGACTTCCGCAAGGAGTTCAAGCGCGCCCGCACCATCCGGCTCGAGCGGAACTACCGCTCCACCCCCGAGATCGTGCGGATGGCCAACACCGTGCTCGACGGCGCGCAGGGACGCACCCGGGAGACGCGCCTGACCCTCGTCTCCCAGCGGGAGGGCGGCCCTCCGCCGCTGGTCGAATCCTTCCCCGACGACCCGGCGGAGGCCGACGGCATCGCCGACCGGATCGCCGATCTGGTCTCCCAGGGCCGGCCGGCCTCCGAGATCGCGATCCTGTTCCGCACCAACAGCCAGTCCGAGGCGTTCGAGCAGGCGCTGACGTTCCGCGGCATCGGGTATCTCGTGCGCGGCGGGGACCGCTTCTTCGAACGCCAGGAGGTGCGCCGCGCCATGGTCTCGCTGCGCGCCGCCACCCGGGTGGAGCAGCTCGATCCGGCCCGGGCCGTGCGCGACATCCTCTCCCAGCAGGGCTGGTCGCCCACCGCCCCGGAGACGACCGGCGCCGTCCGCGACCGCTGGGACTCGCTGAACGCGCTGGTGGGCCTCACCGACACGGTCACCACCCGGCCCGGCACCACCATGGTCGACGTGGTCCGCGAGCTCGAGGAGCGGGCCGAGGCCCAGGCCGCGCCGGTGGTCGACGGGGTCACCCTCGCCTCCGTGCACGCCGCCAAGGGCCTGGAATGGCCGGTGGTGTTCGTGGTGGGCGCGAGCGACGGACTGCTCCCGATCTCGATGGCGAAGACCCCCGCCGAGGTCGAGGAGGAGCGGCGACTGTTCTACGTGGCCCTCACCCGCGCCCGGGACCTGCTCACCGTGAGCTGGGCGGCCGCCCGCACCCCGGGGGCGCGCGGCTCGCGCAAGCCCTCCCGCTTCCTCGACGGGGTCCTGGACCATCCCGACGCCCCGCGCCCGTCCCCGGGGGCGGGTCCTCGCCGCACCGGCCGCCGCAGCGCCACCGTGTACGCGGAGTGCCGCGTGTGCGGCCAGGGCCTGGTCTCCCCGCGCGAGCAGCGTCTGGGCCGCCACGAGGGCTGCCCCTCGGCCGCCGGGCCCGACCTGCTCGCGGCGCTGCGCACCTGGCGCCGTGAGCAGGCCCGCCAGCAGGGCACCCCGCCCTACGCGATCCTCACCGACGCCGCGCTCGACGCGGTCGCCGAGCGCTGCCCGCGCACCGAGGAGGAGCTGCTGGCCGTGCCGGGGATCGGCCCGGGCAAGATGGCGAGCTTCGGCCAGGAGCTGCTCACCCTGCTCGACGACCACTCCGGGAAATGACGAAACTGCAGGTCAAAAAATACTTTTGCCGCTGACTGATCGGGTGTAGAGTCATCCACGTCAATCGTCCACGTCGTGGTCCGGGACACCGGAGCGCGCGCTTGCGAAAGGGGGTGGCCTCGGTGATCAACAACTGGAATCTCGCAGGAGACGGCCTGCGCCCCACCGGCGCGCCCTCCCTTCTGCCGCGCGATCGGGGCAATGCCCCCGCGGTGCCCAGCCTGAGCTGACGAGGTCCCCCTCGCTGCCGGCGCGGCACCGCCGCCGCGCCCCCGCCCTCACCGGGCACGTCCTTCCCGACGGACTTCGAAGCAGCGAGACGATGACTACTCTTCTGACCACATTCCTGAACCCCGCGGTCGCCACCGCGAACATGCTGCCGTGCCACGACACGGATGCCGCCGACCTCTTCTTCTCCGAGCGCCCGGCCGACCTCGAACAGGCCAAGGCCCTGTGCGCAGGATGCCCGCTCATCGAGGAATGCCGCCAGGGAGCCCTCGACCGTGGCGAGCCCTGGGGCGTCTGGGGAGGGGCGATCTTCGACGCCGGCCGCATCATCGCGGTCAAGCGCGGCCGCGGCCGGCCCCGCAAGAACCGGGACCAGGACGTCGCCTGACCCGGCCCCCATGAGCGCAGGCCCCGGACCATGAGGTCCGGGGCCTGCGTGAAGCTCAGGGGCGCAGCGCGTTCGTGCTCGTCCTCCGCAGTGCGTCGGTCAGGCCTTGCCGAGGATCCGGTTGAGCTTGGTGCCGCACTCCGGGCACACGGCCTTGGCCATGCGACGGCCGTTGGAGACGACGACGTTGCCCTCGGCCTCCCGCTTCTCGCGGCACTTGACGCAGTAGAACTCTCCGGCATAGGTCTCGTCGGCCATATCCGCTCCTCGTTGCTCGTCGGTGATGTGCGTTCCCGGACGCGCGGCGCTCGCTGCGAGGCCGGGACCGATCCACTGTAACGGGGCGGGAACTCGCCGCACGAATCAGGGGGCGGGGATGTGGCCCGATCGGGGCGGCCCGTCGCGCGCTTCGGGATCAAGGGGGCTTCGCGAGGAAGCCGAGGAAGTGCGCACGACGAGCCGACATCGGAGGCCCCGAAGGCGGCAAGAGACCTCATAGGGCCGTGGAACCCCGGGGGCGCTCAGCACCACGCGCACCTTCCCCGTGTGCGTCCTGCTAGTTATCCCGGGATTCCACGTGGAGGGAAACCTAGCGCCTGCGGCACGACCGGGTCAAAGAACGGACGGGGACCGACTGTGGACAACAGCCCTCTCGCTGTGGACAGGGTGCCGATAAGGGTGCGACCGGTTGTGGAGGGAGAGACGTCACCGCCGGTCACGAGCGTCTGACCGGCCACGTCGCGGTGCACAGCTGTGGACGAACTTTTTCTGTCCGGTGAGCGTGCGAGGCTGTGATCCATGAACGATCTGGTCCTCCACGAGCACGTCACCGGTCCCCGGGGAGAGCGGGTGCTGGTGCGCCGCAGCGCCCGGCGGCGCCGCACTGTCTCGATCTCCCGCCGCGAGGGAGATCTGCTGATCGCGATCCCCGCCACCTTCAGCGCCCGGCAGGAGCGGCAGTGGGTGACCAAGATGGTCGACCAGCTGGTCAGCAAAGAGGCCCGCCGGGCGCCCACGCGGCGCAGCGACGAGACGCTGCTGCGGATGGCGCGGGAGGTCAGCGAGAAATATCTCGGTGGGCGCGCTCACCCCTCGTCGGTGACCTGGTCCTCGCGACAGAACCAGCGCTGGGGCTCCTGCACCCCGACGGACGGCACCATCCGGCTGTCCCATCAGCTCCAGGGGATGCCGGACTATGTGGTGCGGTCGGTGATGATGCATGAGCTGATCCACCTGCTGGTGCCCGGGCACGGGCCCGAGTTCACGGCGCTCATGGAGAACTACCCGCTCGCGGAGAAGGCGCAGGGCTTCCTCGACGGCGTCTCGTGGTCGAAGAACGTGCCGGAGGGCGGCGAGATCGACGACGGGGGCGGTGGGGACGGCGCCGCAGCCGGCGGTGGCACCGGCCCCGGGCGGGCCGAGGACCGCGGGACCGAGGACCGCTGACGCCGACCGGGAGCACGGGAGCAGACGGCACAGGCTCTGGCCCGGCGCGGCGCGGACGCGGGTCAGGCGCTCCAGCGGGCCAGGTGGCCGGCCAGGGCGTCGAGGGTGGCCGCCAGATCGGGGACCGTGCCCTCGGGCAGCGCGGAGGTGTCCCGCTCGGGGCCGGACCCGCGCAGCGGCCAGGGCACCCACCGCACCTCGACCGACTCCTCGCTCACGGTGAGGGGGAGCTCCGCGGCCGGTGCCGGGGCCCGCAGCAGGTACTGCACGTCCCAGTGCTCGGCGCAGCTGCCGAACGCCGCATCCAGACCGTGGCGATGCAGCATCGCGGGGCCCTCCCCGAGGCGCTCGAAGCCCGTGATCCCGATCTCCTCGGCGACCTCGCGGCGCGCGGCGAGCTCGAGGCTCCTCTCGCCCGGGTCGAGGTGGCCGCCGGGCTGCACCCAGAACCGCCCCTTGCGGTGCCACACCAGCGCCACGTGATCGCCCGGGCGGTCGATCACGATCGCGCTCGCGGTGAGATGTCGCGGCCCGCCGTCGCGGTACAGCGCGCGGGGGTTCCCCCGCAGCAGCTCGCGGAACTCGCGGGCGCGCTGCGGGCCCGAGACCGCGGCGTCGGCCTGCTCCAGCTCGGCCAGCGCCGTCGAGGGCGCGGAGCCCGCCGGCGCAGCGGCGGGCGCCGCCGGCCTGCGGTCCTGCTCAGCGCCCATCGTCACCGTCGGGGGACGGGCGGCCGGGGCCGTCCTCGGGGCCCTCCGTCTCGTCGCCGCTGCCGTCGCCGGAACCGTTCTCGTCCTCGCCGCTGTCGGCATCCTCGGCGGTGTCCGCCTCGCCCGCAGCGGTGCCCGGGGTGCGCAGACCGCCCTGCTCGTCCTCGCGCGGCGCGTGCTCGTGGCCGTCGCCCGAGAGCAGCTTCTCGAGCTCGGCGTCGAAGTCCTCGGGCAGGGAGACGTCCGCGAGCTCCTCGACCTCGTCGCTCGAGGCCTCGGGCTGCGGGGCCTGCGGGCGGCCGGAGAGCACCTCCGCGGTGGGCAGCAGGTCGGGGTGGTCCCACTTGCCCTCGCGCCCCTCCTCGCCCTCGGTGTCCAGCACGCTCTCCCACCAGGAGAGCGCCTCGCGCACCCGGCGGGGACGCAGCTCGATGCCGACCGTCTTCGACAGCATCTGCTCGGCCGGCCCTCCCGAGGCGCGGCGACGCCGCAGCACCTCGCGCATGGCCTCGAGATCGGGCAGCTTCCCCTCGAGCGCCGTGGTGGTGACATGGTCCACCCAGGCCTCGACCAGCGCCAGGGTGGTGGCGAGCTCCTCGAGCGCACGCTCCTGCGAGGCGCGGCGGGTGAACACGAACATCTCCTCCGGGCGGCGGGCCTGCAGCGCCTCCGGATCGGAGAGGTCCAGTCCGCGCACCATCTCGTCGAGGGCGTCGAGATCCAGGGTGATCCCGCGGGAGAAGTCCTCGATCGCGGAGAACAGCGCCCTGCCCAGCCACGGCGCGGAGGCGAACAGGGCGGTGTGCGCGATCTCGCGGGCCGCGAGGAAGATGCGGGCCGCGCCCGGATCCAGCGAATGGGCGGAGATCAGATCCTCGACGTTCGCGGCGACCAGCGCCGGCTCCCCGTCGCGGCCCAGCGGCAGCCCGAGATCCGTCGTGCCGGCCGCCTCCCGGGCGAGGGAGCCGATGGCGTGGCCGAACTGCACGCCGAACATCGTCCCGCCGACGCGCTCCATCATCGCCGCCGGGTCCCCGCCGGGGATCGGCATGTCGCCGAGCTCGCCCATCTGCCCGAGCTGCGCGGAGATCGCCTCGCCGATCGCGCCGGCCATGTACTTCGCGACCGGCTCGACGATCGGCTTCCAGCGCGGCAGGGTGCGGTGCAGCCAGGTGCCGCGGCTGTAGACGGCCAGGTCGGTCGAGGGCACATCGATCGCGAGCACCGGATCCAGCCACAGCCGCGCCACCTGGGCGGCCTGGCGCAGCTCGGCGGCGGCCTCGTCGCTCGGGCTCGGATCCCCGGGCGTGCCCGAGGGCTCGGGCGCCCCCGGGATGCCCTCCTGACCGGCCGCGGCGCGGCGGGCGATGTCCTCGGCCATCTGCCAGTTCACGGGGTTGTCCCCCTGGGCGGCGAACATGTTCTGCATCTGCGCGGCGGCCGCCCGCAGCTGGGCGGGATCCTGCGGCAGGTTCGCCTGCTGCGCGAGGGCGGACAGGTCCAGCCCGTCGAGGGCACCCTCGGGGAGCGCGTCCCCGAAGGTCTCCTTCAGGAAGCGCTTCAGCGCCTCCTCGTCCATGTCACCGGGTCCACCCGGGATCGGGGCATCGCTCATGGCCACCTCCAGCAGTCCGTGGGGGAACCAGCGTACCGACCGCGCCTGGGCAGGTGCAGGGGGTGGGGCACAATGTCGGGGTGACCGCAGCACCCACCCGACCCTCCCGCGCCCGCCGGGTGCGGGCCGTCCTCGCCCGTGCCCTCGACGACGCACAGCTGGCCCGGCCGAGGCTGGCGCTGGGCTCCCTGCTCCTGCTGTGCGTGATGATCCTCGTCGGCTCCCTGCTGCCGGTGCCGTACGTCATCGAACGGCCCGGCCCCGCGATCGACGTGCTCGGCGATTACCAGGACGAGGAGATCCTCGTCATCGACGGGGCGCAGACCCACGAGACGGACGGCGCGCTGATGATGACCACGGTGTCGGTCGACGGCGGCCCCGGCTACCGGGTGACCCCGGTCGAGGTGGTCGCCGCCTGGTTCGACCGCACGAAGATGGTGCTGCCGCGCGAGGCGGTCTTCCCCGAGGGCCAGACCCGCGAGGAGACCACCCTCACCAACACCGCAGCGATGAGCACCTCCCAGCAGGGGGCGGTCGCCGTCGCGCTGGACGAGCTGGGGATCGACCACGAGCAGGTGGTCATGATCGCGGGCGTCGAGGAGGGCGGCGCGGCCGAGGGCACCCTCGAGGGCGGGGACGTGATCGTCTCCGTCGACGGCGAGGCGGCGAGCGGGGTCGAGGCGTACCGGGAGCTGATCCGGGCCGTGCCCGAGGGGGAGCCGATCCCCATGACCGTGCGGCGCGACGGCACCGAGATCGAGCTCGAGGTCCCCACCGCGGAGGTGGACGGCGCCTCGATGATGGGCGTGGTGCTGGCCGAGGGCTACGAGTTCCCCATGGACGTCGACATCGCGGTGGGGGACATCGGCGGCCCCAGCGCCGGCATGATCTTCTCCCTGTCCGTCTACGACGAGCTCACCCCCGGGGCGCTGACCGGCGGGCACCGCATCGCCGGCACCGGCACCATCGCCACCGACGGCACCGTCGGCCCGATCGGCGGGATCCGCCAGAAGATGGTCGGCGCCGCCGAGTCCGACGCCGAATTCTTCCTGGCCCCCAGCCAGAACTGCGACGAGGTGGTGGGCTACGCGCCCGACGACCTCGACGTGGTCGCGGTCTCGACGTTCGAGGAGGCGCTGGACGCCACCGAGACGATCGCCGGGACCGGCAGCACCGAAGGACTTCCCACCTGTGAGGACGTGAACAGCAAGTGAGCAAGAGGAACCGACGGCGCACACCGCCCCGACCCACGGTCGTCTTCGACTTCGGCGGGGTGCTGAGCGCCGGGCACGATCCGGTGCCCGACGTCCATGAGCTCCTCGGAGGGGATGCCGAGACGCTGGGCGCGGCGCTCTGGGCCGAGCGGGACGCCTACGACCGCGGCGCGGTGAGCCCGGCCGAGTACTGGGGCGCGGTCGCCGCGGCCGTCGGCGTCGAGCAGCTCTCCGCGCAGGAGATCAGCGAGGTGCAGGAGGCGGACAACCGCTACTTCCTGCGCCTGGACCCCGCCGCGCGCGCCCTGCTCCACGACCTGGCCCGCAACCGGGTGCGTCTGGCGCTGCTGTCCAATGCCTCGGAGGCCTTCGGCGAGGCGGTGCGGCGCGCGGATTGGTTCGAGGCGTTCACCCTCGCGGTGATCTCCGGCGAGGAGCGGGCGGTCAAGCCCGAGCCGGAGATCTACGAGGTGCTGCTGGACGTGCTCGCCCACGAGACCGGGGGAGTGTCGATCCCCTCCTCGATCCTCTTCTTCGACGACCGCCGCGACAACGTCGAGGCCGCCCGCGCCCTCGGCATCGATGCGCACCTGTGGCCCCGCAACGGCGAGCAGCATCCCGAGGGCACCGAGCACGGCGCGGAGATCGCGCGCCGGGTGCTGACCGAGCGGGGCATCCCGCTGGACTGAGACCGGCGGGGCCGAGATCGGCGGCGCCCGCACGGATGCGGGTACAGTCGGACAGTGCGACGTCTCCCGTGCGGCGCCGTCCCAGGGCGCGCCGGAGACATCCCCCGACCACCTTCTCCGAACAGGAACACGAGTTGGCAGAGTTCATCTACACCATGTACAAGGCCCGGAAGGCCGTGGGCGAAAAGGTCATCCTCGATGACGTCTCCATGAGCTTCTACCCGGGCGCGAAGATCGGCATGGTCGGCCCCAACGGCGCCGGCAAGTCGACCATCCTGAAGATCATGGCGGGCCTGGACCAGCCCTCCAACGGCGAGGCCCGCCTCAGCCCCGGCTACAGCGTCGGCATCCTGCTGCAGGAGCCGCCGCTGGACGAGTCCAAGACCGTCCTGGAGAACGTCCAGGAGGGCATGGGCGAGCTGTTCAAGAAGGTCCAGCGCTTCAACGCGATCGGCGAGGAGATGGCCGAGCCCGACGCGGACTTCGACGCGCTGATGGAGGAGATGGGCAAGCTCCAGACCGAGATCGACGCCCAGAACGGCTGGGACCTCGACTCCCAGCTCGAGCAGGCGATGGACGCGCTGCGCTGCCCGCCCGGCGACGAGCCCGTCACCCACCTCTCCGGCGGCGAGCGCCGCCGCGTGGCGCTGTGCAAGCTGCTGCTGGAGAAGCCCGACCTGCTGCTGCTGGACGAGCCCACCAACCACCTCGACGCCGAGAGCGTGCTCTGGCTCGAGCAGCACCTCCAGCAGTACGAGGGCGCCGTCATCGCCGTCACCCACGACCGCTACTTCCTGGACCACGTCGCCCAGTGGATCGCCGAGGTCGACCGCGGCCACCTCTACCCCTACGAGGGCAACTACTCCACCTACCTGGAGAAGAAGGAGGAGCGCCTCCAGGTCCAGGGCAAGAAGGACCAGAAGCTCGCCAGGCGCCTCAAGGAGGAGCTGGAGTGGGTGCGCTCCAACGCCAAGGGCCGCCAGGCGAAGTCCAAGTCGCGTCTGGCCCGCTACGAGGAGATGGCCGCGGAGGCCGAGAAGACCCGCAAGCTCGACTTCGAGGAGATCACCATCCCGCCGGGCCCGCGGCTGGGCAACCAGGTCATCGACGGCAAGGACCTCAAGAAGGGCTTCGGCGAGCGGGTGCTCATCGACGGGCTCTCCTTCTCCCTGCCCCCGAACGGCATCGTGGGCGTCATCGGCCCCAACGGCGTCGGCAAGACCACGCTGTTCAAGACCATCGTGGGCCTCGAGCCGCTCGACGGCGGCGAGCTGAAGATCGGCCAGAGCGTCAAGATCAGCTACGTCGACCAGAACCGCGAGAACATCGACCCGGAGAAGAACCTCTGGGAGGTCGTCTCCGACGGGCTCGACTTCATCCAGGTCGGCAAGGTCGAGATCCCCTCGCGCGCCTACGTCTCGCAGTTCGGCTTCAAGGGCCCGGACCAGCAGAAGAAGGCCGGGGTGCTCTCCGGCGGCGAGCGCAACCGCCTGAACCTCGCGCTCACCCTCAAGCAGGGCGGCAACGTGCTGCTGCTGGACGAGCCCACCAACGACCTGGACGTGCAGACCCTCGGCTCGCTCGAGAACGCGCTGCTGGAGTTCCCCGGCTGCGCCGTGGTCGTCTCCCACGACCGCTGGTTCCTCGACCGCGTCGCCACCCACATCCTGGCGTACGAGGGCACCGAGGAGAACCCGGCGAACTGGTACTGGTTCGAGGGCAACTTCGAGGCCTACCAGCAGAACAAGGTCGCCCGCCTGGGCGAGGAGGCCGCGCGCCCGCACCGCGTGACCTACCGCCGCCTGACCCGCGACTGATCCCGACCGCTCCGGCGACCGGACTCGACAAGCCCCCTGCTCACCTCGGTGAGCAGGGGGCTTGTCGTTCTCAGCCCTCCGCGCCGACGGCGGGATCGGCGGCCTGCGGGTCCAGGTTCGCGACCACCTTGGAGGAGGGGGAGCCGGATCCGCTGCCCGGGGCCATCTCGCGGGTGACGACGAGGCGATCCCCGGTCCGGGCCGAGACGAACTCGATCGTCCCGTCGCGGGCGAGGTCGAGCACGCCGAGGCTGCGCGGCACGCCGTCGGTCTCGCTCCACAGCTCGAGCACCTCGCCGTCCTCGCCGGTGACGCCCTCGGCGTGCAGGGCGATGCCGTCCTCGGCGAGGACCGCGTGCCAGGTGCCGTTGTCGCTGATCCCGGGGACCAGCTGCGCGCCGGGGGTCATGCTGCGCTCGGTCCAGGTGGTGGAGAAGGCCTCGGAGGCCTCGAGCTGCCGGTGCGCGTCCAGCAGTAGCGCCCCCAGCACGAGCGCGGCGATGAGCGCCAGCGCGGCGAGGGAGCGGGAGACCCAGGGCGCCCCGCGGTCTCCGGCCCGGGCCCGTCGCTGCGCGCGGCGTCGGCGGCGCGAGCGCCCCTTCTCGTCGGCCGGCCGGAACGCGAACGCGGGGCCGGCGGCGGCGTCCTGCGGGCCGGGCGGGGGAGCGGCCTCGGCATTCGGTGTGGGGGCGGAGCCCGCCGACGGCTCCGAGGCGCTGCTGTGCAGACCGCCGGCCATCGCCGGCGGGCCGACCATCCGGCGCTGGGTCTCGGTGCCGAGCACGGGCGTGGCGTAGGTGCCGCTGTAGGCCGGCTCGGACGCCGACGGCGCGAGCCCGGAACCCGTGGACTCCCTCGCCGTGCGCTCTGCCGACGGTGCGGGGTGTGCGGAGCGGTCCGTCGGTGCCCGGCCCGCGGGCGCCCGGCCCGCCGGGGGAGCTCCCGGGGCCGTGGCACCGTCGAGCACCGCCGGGAGCAGGTCGCGCGAGGGCGGGACCGCGGTGAGCAGGGTGAGGCGGGCCGCGGCCTCGATCGCGTGGCGGTGGATGTCGGCGCATTCCGGGGCGCGGGTGAGCTCCCGCAGCCGGAGCCTCTCGCCCGCCTCGGCCAGGGCGAGCGCGTCCAGGGCGCTCAGCCCCCGCGTCTCGGGATCCCGCGGGCCGCCGAAGGGCACCAGCGCATCGAGCACCTCGGCGAGGGACAGGGCGGCCCGCTCCCGGGCGGCGCCGGTGTGCGCGAAACGGCCCTGGGCGGCGGATTCGGCCAGGGCGCGCTGCGGTGGAGGCAGCTCGAGCAGCACACGCAGCACCGCGACCTCGCGGCGGTCGCTGGTGCGATCGGGGACCGGCTCCGGCCCGGCCAGCGAGCGGACATCGCCGGTGGGCCGCGTGGCCACCGCGGCGCGGCGGGCGCGGTCGAGCACGGCGGCCTCGCCGGGCAGGCCGCCGGCAGCGAGATCCGCGGCGTCCCGCAAGCACGAGCGCAGCACGCTCACAGTGAGCTTCTCCGCGCGGGCGGAGGATCCGGTGACGTGGACCGCCAGGCCGTGGATGCGCGGCGCGAGCACGTTCACCAGCGCGGCGGCGGTGCTGCGGTCCCCGGCGGCGGCGCGCCGCAGCAGGGTGCGCACGGGGTCCAGCCGCTCCCCGAGGTCCACCGTGTCCTCCGGGTTCCTCGGCATCTGCCCGGTCCCTGCCTCGCTCCCCATCGGGCGCCTCCATGCATTCGCTGCTCGGCTCTCGACGCCGCCCCCCGCGGCGCCGCACCATTGTCGCAGGCGGCGACGGTCGGGGCGACGGGAGGTGTGCGGCGACGGAGAGCATGCTCTCCCACCCGGATGCAAGGTCGTGCAAGATGCGCGCTCCATCTTCTCCCCGGGCGCATCAGGCGGCGGCCTCGGGATCCATCGCCCCTGGTCGGCGCGGGATGGCGTGTGCCCGCACCGAGGTGGACGCGGCGCAAGAAACACGCAAGATCCGACCGGGCGGTCGGGTACCGTGGTGCCATGAAGCCGCTCTCCACCATCACGGTCTCCTCCGAGCTCCCGGAGGCCCTCGCGCCGCTGCGCGACCTGGCGCTGAACCTGCGCTGGACCTGGCGCCGCCAGACCGTCGACCTCTTCCGCGCCCTCGACGCGCGCGCCTTCGCCGCGAGCGGCGAGAACCCGATCGCGATGCTCCCGACGGTCTCGGCCGGCCGCCTCGCCGAAGCGGCTCACGACGAGGCCTTCCTCGCCCGGATGCGGTCCGAGATCCAGGACCTGCGCACCTACCTCGACTCCGGCCGCTGGTTCCAGCGCACCGTCCCGGAGGCGCAGGGCGGCGGCGACGGGGCGTCGATCGCGTACTTCTCCATGGAGTTCGGGATCACGCCCACGCTGCCGATCTACTCCGGCGGCCTCGGGATCCTCGCCGGCGATCACCTGAAATCCGCCTCGGATCTCGGGGTGCCGCTGGTCGCCGTCGGCCTGCTCTACCAGTGGGGCTACTTCTCCCAGGCCCTGGACCGCTCCGGCTGGCAGCAGGAGGAGTACCGGCTCAACGACCCCGCGCAGCTTCCGGTCCGGCCCGTCCGCGCCGATGACGGCGCGCAGCTCACCGTCTCGGTCGCCCTGCCCGGCGGCCGCGAGGTCGCGATCGCGGTGTGGAGCGCGCAGGTGGGCCGGGTGCCGCTGCTCCTGCTGGACACCAACCTCCCCGTCAACGACGAGCACGCCCGCGCGATCACCGACCGCCTCTACGGCGGCGACCACGAGCACCGCATCGTCCAGGAGATCGTGCTCGGCATCGGCGGGGTGCGCGCGGTGGAGGCGTTCAGCGCGCTGACCGGCGCCCCCGCCCCGACCGTGTTCCACCTCAACGAGGGCCACGCCGGATTCTCCGGGCTCGAGCGGGTGGGCCGTCTGATGCAGGAGGGCGCCGGGTTCGCCGAGGCGGTCGCGCAGGTGCGCGCGGGCACGGTCTTCACCACCCACACCCCGGTGCCCGCCGGCATCGACCGCTTCGAGGCCGCGCAGCTGCGCCGGCACCTGGACGCGGACGAGACCGGCCTGTCGCGGCTCGTGCCGGCGCTGCCGGTCGAGGCCGCGCTGGCGCTCGGCATCGAGGAGGGCGGGGACATCTTCAACATGGCCCAGCTCGGCTTCCGCATCGCCCAGCGCTCCAACGGCGTCGCCCAGCTCCACGGCGCCGTCTCCCGGGCGATGTTCCAGGACCTGTACCCCGGCTTCGACGTGCCGGAGGTGCCGATCGGCTCGGTCACCAACGGCGTGCACCGCCGCACCTGGACCTCCGCCCCCATGGACGATCTGTTCACCAAGGCGCTGGGGCATGTGGACATCTCCGCGCTGGGGGACTGGAGCGCCCTGGCGACCCTCACCGATCATGAGCTCACCTCCACGCGGGACACCCTGCGCAGCGACCTGGTGACGATGGCGCGGCAGCACGTGAAGGAGTCCTGGCTGCGTCGCGGCGCCGACGAGGCCGAGCTCGCCTGGACCGAGCACATCCTCGACCCGTGCGCGCTGACCATCGGCTTCGCCCGCCGCGTCTCCACCTACAAGCGCCTGACGCTCATGCTCAGCGACCCCGACCGGCTCCGGAGGCTCCTGCTCGACGAGGACCGGCCGGTCCAGATCGTCGTGGCCGGCAAGTCCCACCCGGCCGACCGCCCCGGCAAGGAGTTCCTCCAGCAGCTGGTGCAGTTCGCCGACGACCACGGGGTGCGCCACCGCATCGCCTTCCTGCCCGACTACGACATCGCCATGGCCTCGGTGCTCATCGCCGGCTCCGACGTGTGGCTGAACACTCCGATCCGTCCCGAGGAGGCCTCGGGCACCTCCGGCATGAAGGCGGTGCTCAACGGCGGTCTCACCTTCTCCGTCTCCGACGGCTGGTGGGATGAGATGAAGGACGACGAGGCGGGGTGGACCATCCCCACCGCGCGCATCGAGGACCAGGCCGAGCGGGACCGGGTCGAGGCCGAGGCGCTCTACGAGATCCTCGAGCAGTCGATCATCCCCCTCTTCTACGAGCGGGACGCCCGCGGGATGCAGCGCGGCTGGATGACCAAGGTGCGCTCCTCGCTGGTCACCGTCGCGCCGCGGATCACCGCGGCCCGCATGGTGCGCGACTACGTCACCGTGCAGTACCTCCCGGCCGCCCGCTCCGCCGCCGCGTTCACCGCCGACCCGGCGCTCGCCGGCGAGTTCGTCGACTGGAAGGCCGCGGTGCAGGACGCCTGGCCGCAGGTCGCCGTGCGCGAGGTGAGCCTCGAGGGGATCGAGGGAGGTGCCGCCGCCACCGGCACCGAGGTCACCGTGGTCGCGGACGTCGAGCTGGGCGCCCTGCGCGACACGGACGTGCTCATCGAGGCGGTGCTGGGCGAGATCGACGCCGAAGATGAGATCATCGACCCTCAGCTGATCCCGCTGCAGCGCGGGGAGGACGGCCGCTGGGCCGCTCGCTTCGCGCTCGCCGCACCCGGCGAGGTGGGCTGCACCGTGCGCGTCACGCCGCAGCACCCGGTGCTGGCCTCCCGCGCCGAGCTCGGGCTGGTCGCCACCGCCTGAGAGGCCCTGCACCCCGTCCGAAAGGCCCCGACCCCGTGCCGACCCGCCGACAGCTCCTGCTCTCCACCGCTGCGATGGGCCTGGCCGGGGCCGGGACGCTCGCCGGCTGCTCCCGGAACCGGTCCGTCGAGCTCGACGACGGCGACGCGCTGCGGATGCGGGTGTGGAACGAGGCCGCCGCCTCCGCCTACGAGGACTCGCTCGCCGCGTTCACCGACTCCACCGGGATCGAGGTCGAGCTCGAGGTGCTGGGCTGGGAGGACTACTGGACCCAGCTGCCGCTCGACGTCGCCTCCGGCGACCTGCCCGACGTGCTCTGGATGAACACGGCCAACCTCGCCCAGGCGCACGCCGGCGGCGATCTGCTGGAGATCGGCGAGATCGTGGGCGAGGCCGTGTCCGGGTGGGAGAGCGCGGCCACCGACCTCTACCGCCTCGAGGAGGGGCTGTGGGGTGTGCCCCAGGTCTGGGAGCAGAGCATCCTGGTGGCCCACGAGGGGCTGATCGCCGCGGTCGAGGGGGATCCCTCGGCGCTGAGCTTCGAAGTCGACGCGCCGACGGATCCGCTGCGCGAGCTGGCCGGCGCGCTCACGGTCGACGGGGAGGGCCGCCACCCCGGCGACGAGGACTTCGACCCGGGCAGCCGCACGCTCTTCGGGTTCAGCGCCCAGGCCGATCGCACCGCGCTGCTGGGCCCGTTCATCGCCGCACAGGGCGGCGGCTGGCAGGACGAGGAGGGGACCTTCACCTTCGCCTCCGACGAGGGGGTCGCCGCCGTGCAGTACCTCGCCGATCTCGCCGCCGAGCACTTCGCGCCGGACGGCCACGAGACCGTGGAGGATCCGAGCCTGTGCCGCTCCCTGTTCCTGCAGGGCAAGCTCGGGCTGCTGCAGACGGGCACCTACGACCTGCACACCCTCGCCGAGGAGATCGGGGAGACCTTCGAATGGGGCATCCACCCGGTGGTCGCCGGGCCCGAGGGGTCGTTCCCGCTGGTGCACGCGATCGCGGCCGTCGGCGTGGATCCGCACGACGACGACCGGGAGGCCGCGATCGGGGAGCTGCTGCGGTGGCTCGGCGGGGTCGACGGGCAGCGATCCCTGGCAGAGAACAGACTGGGCATCCCCGCGCACCGCGACCTGCGCGGCGCCTGGGAGGAGAGCTGGTCCGCGGACGGTGTGGACGTCTCCGTGATCGAGGAGCCCACGCACGCCGCCCTGCCCGAGGTCGGGGACCGCTCCGCGATCGCGACCGGCACCGCGATGCCGATCGTCGCCGAGGTGTTCCGCGGCGAGACCGACGCCGCCGAGGCGCTGCCCCGCGCTCAGCAGGAGGCCGAGACGGCGAGGAGCTGACCCGCCGCCGTCGACCGCGCATCACGGCTCGGGGTCGCTCAGCGCGTCGGCGCGGTGCGGATCATCCCCTCCTGGGTGACGGTCGCGACGAGGTCCCCGGCCCGATCGAACACCTGGCCGTGGGTGAGCCCGCGCCCCCCGGAGGCGGAGGGCGAGCGCTGCACGTACAGCAGCCACTCGCTGGGATCGGCGTGCTTGTGCCACCAGATCGCGTGGTTGATCGTGGCCATCTTCAGCCCCGGGGTCATCCAGCTCAGCCCCTGGCGGCGCAGGATCGGCTCGAAGGGCGTGTAGTCGCTCGCGAAGGCGAGGATCGCGTCGTGCAGCAGCGGGTCCGCGTGCACCGGGGCGACGGTGCGCATCCACACCATCTGCGCGTCCGCGGAGTCGGAGGCAGGGTCGGGCCGCAGGTAGATCGGGTCCGTGACGTGCCGGATGTCGATCGGCCGCTGCGTGGACCAGTACCGGGCCACCGGATGGTCGATGCCCGCGAGCACCTCGGCGGTGGTGGGCAGCCCCTCGGGGTCCGGGGCCTCGGGGGCGCGCTCCTGATGCTCGAGGCCCTCCTGCGTCTCCTGGAAGGAGGCGGTCATGGCGAGGATGGTGCGCTCCTCCTCGTCGGCCTCCCGCCCGGGCTGCGTGGCCAGCACGCGGCGCACCGAGAAGGAGCCCCCGTCCCGCAGCGCGTCGACGTGGAAGCGGATCGGATGCGAGGGATCGCCGGGGGCCAGGAAGTAGGAGTACATCGAATGGATGCGCCGCTCCGGGGAGACGGTGCGCCCCACGGCGGTGACCGCCTGCCCCATCACCTGCCCGCCGAAGACGTGCCCTCCCGGCTGGGGCGAGGACTCGCCCTGGTAGGCGGCGACCGAGGCGGGGGTCGAGAACTCGCCGAAGGGGGCGATCTCGCCGAGGTCCAGCAGGTCCACGAGGCCGGCGGCGATCTCCGAGGGGTCGGGGTGCGGGATGGTCATGCGCCTGATCGTACTGGTCATGGCCTCTACGATGAGGGGCATGGCCGCAGACACCGCTGAGGATGCACCCGATCTCACCTCCGGGGCGCTGGACGTCCCCGTCGCAGTCCGCTGGACGGATCTGGACGCCTACGGGCACGTGAACAACGCCGCGATGGTGCGCCTGCTCGAGGAGGCCCGCATCGCCGCGTTCTGGCAGCCCTCCGCGGAGCAGCTCGCGCTCGGCGCGCCCGCCCCGGCGGCGGCGCTGCCCGTCAGCGGTGCCGGGTCCTCGCTGAGCACCGTCATCGCCTCGCAGCGGATCGAGTACGCCCGCTCCCTCGACCACCGCCGCGACGGCGTGGTGGTGCGGCTGTGGCTGTCACGGATCGGCGGGGCCAGCCTGGGCGTGGACTACCTGGTCCTCACCCGGGACGACCCGCAGGGCGAGGCGCCCTATGCGCGGGCCCGCACCGTGGTGGTGCTGGTCGACGCGGACACCGGCTCCCCGGTGCGGCTGGACGCCGAGACCCGGCGGACGCTCGAGCGCTTCGCGGGCGCGCCGCTGCGCTTCCGCGACTGAGCCGCCCCGGAGTGCTTCGCCCCGTCCGGCAGGCGGTGCCGGGTCAGCGGAGGCGCTCCGGGACGGCCTGGCCCGCGGCCGGGGCCTCGCCGCCGTCGACGGTGTTGATCAGGGAGTGGGCGGCGCGGTCCAGGTAGTCCCACAGCGTCTCCGCGTGCAGCGGCGCGAGGTCGAGCGAGTCCACGGCATCGCGCATGTGGCGCAGCCACGCGTCCTTGGCCGAGGGGGAGACGGGGAACACGGCGTGGCGCATCCGCAGCCGCGGATGGCCGCGCTCCTCGCCGTAGGTCTTCGGCCCGCCCCAGTACTGCTCGAGGAAGGTGCACAGGCGGTGCTTGGCCCCGGCGAGGTCCTCCTCGGGGTACATCGGCCGGAGCTCGGGATCCTCGGCGACCCCCTCGTAGAAGCGGTCCACGAGGCGCACGAAGGTCTCGTGACCGCCGACGGCCTCGTAGAAGGTGATCTGCTCGGGCGGGGTGGGGCTGCTCATGTGGGGTTCTCCGGGTGGTCGGGGGTCACTTCTGCACGGTCTCGACGAAGCGGGGCATCGCGAAGGCGATGTCGGCGTGCGCGAAGCCGGCGCGGATACGGGCGCGCAGCTCACGTTCCACGCCCCACTGCTGGCCGGGCGCGGTCTGGATGGTGACGCGGCGCTGGTAGCGGTTGCCGTCCACGTCGAGGATGCCGGTGACCGCTCCCGGCGCGAGGACGGTGTCGCTCCAGGCGGGGTCCTCGGAGATCTCGGCGGTGACCTTCTCGACCACCTCGGTGACCAGCTCGTCGTCGGCATCGGCGTCGATGTCGAGCACGACCACGGCGATCGAGAAGCCGCGGGCGTAGTTGCCCACCCGGACGATCTCGCCGTTGCGCACCGTCCACAGCACGCCGTCGATGCCGCGCACCTGCGTGGCGCGCAGGTTGATGGACTCCACGGTGCCCTCCGCGTACTCGAGGTCCACCCAGTCGCCCACGGCGACGATGTCCTCGAACAGCATCACCACGCCGGCGACCACGTCCTTGATGATCGTCTGCGCGCCGATGCCGGCGGCCAGGCCGACCACGCCGAGGCTCGCGATGACCGGCGCGATGTTCACACCGATCTCGGAGAGGATCATCATCGTGGCGATCGCCCAGATCATCACGTGCGCGATGTTGCGGGCGACGTTCGAGAGCGTGCTGGCGCGCTGCTCGCGCCGGGCCTGGGCGGCGCGCTGCGCCTTCGGGTCCCGACGGATCACGGTCCCGGTGACGGAGGAGATCTTCGAGCCGGACTGGACCATCGTGCGGAAGAAGCGCCGCAGGAACCAGCCCGCGAGGAAGCTCAGCAGCGTCGCGGCCAGCACGATGATCACGATCTTCACGCCGCTGGAGGCCAGCCAGCGCACCAGCTGGTCGATCAGGGTCAGCGCGTCGTCGGTGGTGGGGGCGGACAGCAGCGGCCCGGGGTCCAGGGGGTCGTCGAACATGCCTCCGACGATAGTCCCGGCCCGGGCCGCTGTCTGGGGCGGGACTGGGCGAGGTCAGTCACCGTGCCCGTCGCCGTCCCGTCGCGCGCTCAGGGGAGGTCCGCGGCGCGCACCTTCTCCTGCCGGGCCACGGTGGCGCGGCCCTCGACGATGATGCGCCGCAGCCCGAAGGGGGCGTCCTCGGCATCGGCGAGCCAGGCATCGGCCGCATCGAGCACGCCGGGGCCGCCGTAGGAGTGCGGGAAGTAGCCGGCCACGATGCGGTGGGCGATCTCGTTCGAGCGCTCCGCCCACACCCGCGTGAGCGCCTCGAAGTAGCGCTGGCGGTAGGGGGCGAGGAGCGAGTCGTCGACCACGCGGCGGAAGCCCAGGATCACGGCGGTGATCGACTCGTTGGCCAGCGTGTCCTTCTCGACGGTGCGCCGCCAGGCCTTGGCCTTCGCGGCCTCGGTGGGAAGCGCCGCGCGGGCGGTGAGGGCGTGCTTGCGGCCGGACTGGGTGTCGTCCGCGGCGAGCTGCTCGTCGATCCCGGCGGTGTCGATCCCGCCGAGCACGGCCAGGGAGATCACGAGCTTCCAGCGCAGGTCGGTGTCGATCTCGCGGCCGGGCAGGGTGATCGTGCCGCCCAGCAGGCCCTCGAGGGTGTGGCGGTGCTCCTCGGTGCGGGCGAGGCGCGCGAAGGTCTCCAGCAGCTGCAGCTGCACGTCGGAGCCGGCCTCGGCCGCCTCCGCGAGCTCCCACACGGCGGTGGCCGCCTGCGCGGTGCGCAGGGCGCGCTGGTCGACGGCGGCGTAGGGCCCGGCCACGACCTCCAGCTGCTGCAGCAGGGTGCGCACCACCGAGGAGGAGCCTTCACCGGTGAGGTGGGCGAGCACGAGCTGCTGGTAGCGGCGGCTGGGCAGCTCCCCGTCGCGCACCATGTCCCAGACGGCGGACCACAGCAGGGTGCGGGCGAGGGGGTCCTCGAGGTCGCGCAGGTGCTCCATCGCGATCGCGAGGGACTGCTCGTCCAGGCGCACCTTCGTGTAGGTGAGGTCGCCGTCGTTGAGGAGCCAGAGGTCCGCGCGGCGGCCGGTCAGCTCCGGCACCTCGGTGAGCTCGCCGTCGACGTCCAGCTCGACGGACTCGGTGCGCACCAGCCGCCCGCCCTGCAGGCGGAAGCCGCCCACCTGCAGGCGATGGGGGCGCAGGGTCTGATGCTCCTCCGGGGCGGTCTGGGAGATCGCGAAGCGGGTCACGGTGCCGTCGCCGTCCCTCTCGATCTCGGGGTGGAGGGTGTTCACCCCGGCCCGCTGCAGCCAGAGCTCGGCCCAGGTGCCGAGGTCCCGGCCGCTGGTGGCCTCGAGCTCGGTGAGCAGGTCGGTGAGCTCGGTGTTGCCCCAGGCGTGCTTCGTGAAGTAGGCGCGCACCCCGGCGAAGAACTCGTCCCGGCCCACATACGCCACGAGCTGGCGCAGCACCGAGGCGCCCTTGGCGTAGGTGATGCCGTCGAAGTTCGTCTCGACCGCCTCGAGATCGATCATGTCCGCGACCACCGGGTGGGTCGAGGGGAGCTGGTCCTGCTGGTACGCCCAGCCCTTCTCCGAGAGGGCGAAGGTGGTCCAGGCGTCGGTCCAGCGCGTGGCCTCGGCGCTGACGAGGGTCGAGGCGTACTCGGCGAAGGACTCGTTCAGCCACAGGTCGTCCCACCAGCGCATGGTCACCAGGTTCCCGAACCACATGTGTGCCAGCTCGTGGAGGATGGTGAGGTCGCGGCGCTCGCGGATGGCGTCGGAGACGTCGGAGCGGAACACGTACGACTCGACGTAGGTGATGGCACCGGGGTTCTCCATCGCACCCATGTTGTACTCCGGCACGAACACCTGGTCGTACTTGCGGAACGGGAAGTCCTGGTCGAAGGCCTCCTCGTAGAAGTCGATGCCGGCCTTCGTCACATCGATGACGTTCTGGGCGTCGACGTGCTCGGCGAGCGAGGCGCGGGCGAACACCCCCATCGGCAGGGTGCGCCCGTCGCGGGTGGTGACCTCGCCGGTGCCGCCCTGATAGTTGCCGGCGATGAGCGCGACGAGGTAGGTGGAGATCCGCTCGGTGGGCTCGAACGCCCAGGTCGCCGTGCCCTCGCCCGCGACCGACGGCTCCGGGGTGGGGGAGTTGGAGATGACGCGCCAGTGGTCGGGCGCGGTGACGGTGAGCTGGTAGGTCGCCTTGAGGTCGGGCTGCTCGAAGCAGGCGAACATGCGCCGGGCGTCGGAGACCTCGAACTGGGTGTAGAGGTAGACCTCCTCGTCGACCGGGTCCACGAAGCGGTGCAGCCCCTCGCCGGTGTTCATGTACCGCCCGGTGGCGAGCACCCGCACCTCGTTCTCGCCCTCGATCAGGGAGGGCAGGCGCACGCGCGCCCCGTCGAAGCGGGACGCGGGATCCTCCAGCAGCTCGCCGTTGAGCTCGATCTCCTGGACCTCCTCGGCGAGCAGATCGAGGAAGGTCGCCTCGGCGGCGCTCGCGGAGAAGCGGATCGTGGTCTCGGTGCGGAACGTCCGCTCGTCCGTGGTGAGGTCCAGGCGGATGTCGTAGGAGTCGGTGCTGAGGAACGAGGCGCGGCGTCGCGCTTCGTCACGCGTGAGGTTCTCGGAAGCCATGGGCTCCATCCTGCCACCCGCGGTGCCCGGGAACGGTCCCTCCCCGCTCAGCGATGGGTCAGATCGAGATCCCAGGTGTAGTGCTCGGGCAGGCGGGGCAGCGGCCACGAGGGGTCCGGGAAGAAGTACTCGTACCCGGCGGAGAAGGGGTAGGTCCACTCGGCGATGTGCTGCTCGGCCCGGCGCCCGGCGGCCCGGATCTCCGCGATCTCGGCGGGGGAGAAGTAGCCGGTGCGCTCGGCGCCCTCGAGCTCGTCCTCGTCCTTGTAGTGCCAGTCGCGGCGGGGCAGCACCACGAGGTCGAGCACGAGGTCGCGGGTGCGCACACCCTCCTCGGTGCGCTCGTAGGGCGTCTCGAGGTTCACGTAGTAGCAGCCCAGCGAGCCGTCGTCCTTGTAGAACAGCCAGATCGAGTAGGGCTTGTCGGGCAGGCCGATCATGAGGATCCCGTTGCCGGTCCACAGCTGCTTGGACTGCACGCGGGGGGCGGTGAACATGCCCTCGTCGCCGGCGCGGCGCAGCGCCGCCCCGGATTCGAGGACGGGAAGGAGCACCTCGGTGCCGGGCGCGATCCACACCACCACGCCGCGATCGTCATCGAGCACGACGGTGCCGGGACGGACGGTGCGCGTGGGGTGCTGAAGGGTGTAGTAGGTCCAGGTCACCTGGTCGCCGGGCGACCAGCGCGGGGTGGAAGACATGGTGGAGATCCCGGCCGGATCGGCCTCCACGGACGCCCCGTACCGACCGGCCACCGAGCCGGGGCTGCGCTGCCCGTGAAGGGGTAGGCGTATGGGGCGACCATACCGCCTGCCCCGGGGCCTCGTGGGCGACGCGCCGATCAGGTGCGGCGACGGAGCAGGTCAGGAGATGGAGGCTCCGCGCAGCTGTGCCGCCAGCGGGCAGTCCATGGGATCGGCGTGGCCCAGACCCACTCGGTTGAGATACCGGATGATGATCCCATAGGACGTCAGCAGGTTCGTCTCGGTATAGGTGATCCCGCGCTCGGCGCAGAACTCCTTGACGATCGGCTTCGCCTTGCGCAGGTTCGCCGAGGGCATGCGGGGGAACAGGTGGTGCTCGATCTGCAGGTCCAGCCCTCCCATCGCCCAGTTCATGAGCAGGCCGCCGGAGATGTTGCGGCTGGTGAGGACCTGGCGGCGCAGGAAGTCGACCTGGAGGCCCTTGGGGATCAGGGGCATGCCCTTGTGGTTCGGGGCGAAGGAGGAGCCCATGTAGATTCCGAAGACGGCCATCTGCACGCCCAGGAACGCCGCGCCCATCCCCAGTCCCAGGGTGGCCAGTACGATCGCCGGGAACCCGATGACGCGCACCAGCACGAGCGCCAGTTCGACCTTGCGGTGCTTGACCCGGCCCTTCGTGAGCAGAGCAGTGATCCCCTCGTAGTGCAGCACGAAGCCGAACAGGGTCAGGATCGGGAAGAACGCCCAGCCCTGCCGCTTCGCGAACCAGGCCATGAAGCCGGTGCGGGCGGCCTGCTCCTCGGGCACGAACACCAGCACGCCGCCGGCGATGTCGCCGTCGCGGCCGATGGTGTTGGGGTTCGCGTGGTGCTTGTTGTGCTTACGGGTCCACCAGGCGATGGCGAGGCCCACCACGAGGTTCCCGATGATGCGGGAGAACCAGGCGTTGTGCCGGCCGGAGGAGAAGACCTGCTGGTGCGCGGCGTCGTGGCCGATGAACGCGGCCTGGGTGAACAGGATCCCGAACAGCGCCGCCACGGCGAGCTGCCACCAGGTGCTCCCCAGGGTCACCAGCAGCACGAAGGCGCCGGCCAGGGCCAGCGCGAGCACCGCCGTGCGCACCACGTAGGACCGCACGTTGCGGCCCATCAGCCCGGCGTCCTTCACCCGTTGCGCCAGCTCGAAGTAGTCCCGGGTCTGGGCGTCGGCCCGAGGTCCCCGGGACCGAGAGGTGCGCGGGGGACGCGACTGTGCAGTGGTGGTCATGCCCTCGACGCTAGAGCCTCGGGTGATGCCGGCGCGTCCCCCGCGCGAGCGAACCTGCACCCCTACCGGGGTAGGGGGCCCACCAGCGGGACCCGGGCGCGCAGGGCGAAGCCGCCGCCCGGCGACGCGCCGCTGACGACGGTGCCGCCGAGCGCGGCGACCCGCTCGCGGAGGCCGGCCAGCCCCAGCCCCGCGCCGGGGATCGGGCCGGGCTGGCCCTGGGCGGGCGGCGGGGCGTCGTTGCGGACCGTGATCTCCAGCGCGCCCTCGACGGCGGCGACGTGCACGGAGATCGTCGCCCCGCGGGCATGGCGCAGCGCGTTGCTCAGCCCCTCCTGCACCACGCGGTAGGCGGTCAGGCCGATGGTGGGCGGCACCTCGGGGGTCTCGAGCTCCGCGGTGATCGTGGCGCCCGCGCTGCGGCTGGCGACCAGGAGCTCCTCGATCTGGGCCAGGCCCGGCATCGGCACCTCGGCGACGGAGTCGTCGCTGCGCAGGATCGTCAGCAGCGAGCGCATCTCGCCGAGCGCCTGGCGGGCGGAGGCGGCGATGTCCTCGAACTCGCTCGCGGTCTCCGCGTCGAGACGCGTGAGGCGGTACGGGGCGGTGCCCGCCTGCACGGTGATGACCGACATCGAATGCGCCACCACGTCGTGCAGCTCCCGGGCGATGCGGCCGCGCTCCTCGAGCTCCAGGCGGCGGCGCATCTCCTCCGCGCTGAGGGTCTGCGCCTGCTCCGCCTGGCCGCGGGCGAGGAGCCACTGGCGCACCGTGAGGCCGAGGAGCACCACGCCGCCGCTGATGGCCACCAGCACCACGCCGTTGGTCATCACGGCGCGCAGCGTGCCGTCCGGCATCGTCGCGGGGTCGGTCACCAGCAGCGCCGCGAGGGTCAGCGTGGCCCCGGCGGACCAGGCGGACAGCGCCCAGTACCAGCGGTGGAAGATCGCCAGGACGGCCAGGCTGAGGCAGTGGGCGAGCAGCGCCGTCACCGGCCAGGGCCAGGGGGCGACCGCCTGTCCCGACGCGGTGAGGAGCATCGTCGCGAGCGCGGCGAGCGCCGAGAGGGCGAGCCCCGCCCAGGGCCAGCGGGCCCCCAGCAGCGCGGCGGCACCGGCCGCTGCGGTCACGAGCATCGCGGGCGCCGGATGCACCTCGTAGACGACGGTGATGACGGGCCAGCCGACCACCAGCAGCACGAAGGCCAGGAAGGCGATGGTCATGCGGGACCAGGCGCTCTCCCGCAGCCGCGGCAGGGAGGCGGCGGGGCCGGGGGCGCCGCGTCCCGGCGCGCCGTCGAGCCCCGGCATCCGGGAGCCGGGGGCCGCCCCGCCCAGCGCGGAGGCGGTCACGGCCGCGTCGATGCGGGCCAGGAGATGCACCCCGGAGGGGAAGGACAGCAGGAGCACCAGCCCGGTGACCAGGGCGAGCGCCCATTGGCCCGGCACCTCCCACACGGCGGGGGGCAGCAGCCGGCCCCAGGCCCAGTGCGTCAGGCCCCCGAGCGCCGCGAGCGCCCAGGCGAGGGTCAGCGAGGCGGTGAGCACCCGCAGGGGCAGGGCGATGAGCCCTTCGAAGCCCAGGTCCAGCCAGCGGCGCGCATCGGCGGCGCGGCGTGCCAGGCCGGCCGCGCCGGAGCCCGTCGGCCGGTAGCGCGGTGCCGAGACCTCGAGCCCCCAGCGGCGCAGCCGGCCGCGGTCCCGGCCCGCGAACCAGGAGGCGAGGGTCAGCGCGAGCGGCAGCAGCAGCACGCCGATCCAGAGGATCGCGAACACGGCGGAGACCGCGGTGAGCGGCACCAGCACCAGCACGGCGAGCAGCGTGAGCGGGAGCCCGGTGAGCACGAGCGCCAGATCCGGGCCCAGCCGGCGCAGGCTGCGCCGATCAGGGACGAGGAACATGGGAGCCCCCGCTCTCGGGGCAGGGATACGGTGTCGCCATGGAGACTCCCCCCGCTGCTGTGCGCGTGCTGATCGTCGACGACCAGTCGATGATCCGCGGCGGGTTCGAGGCGCTGCTGGGCGCGCAGGAGGGGATCGAGGTGGTGGGCACCGCCGCCGACGGCGCCGGGATCGTCGACGTCGTGGCGCGCACCCGCCCGGACGTGGTGCTGATGGACATCCGGATGCCGCACGTGGGCGGGCTCGAGGCGACCCGCGAGGTGCTCGAGATGCCCGGCGCCGTGCCGAGGATCATCATGCTCACCACCTTCGATGCGGACGAGTACGTCTTCGCGGCTCTGCGGGCCGGGGCGAGCGGGTTCCTGCTCAAGGATTCCACACCCGAGGAGCTGGTCCATGCCGTGCGTGTCGTCGCGGACGGGCAGTCGCTCCTGGCGCCCCGTGTGACCCGAGCCCTGATCGCGGATTTCGTCGCCCGGCCCGAGCGGTCGGCCGGAGCGGATGCGAGCCTCGCCGTGCTCACCGAGCGGGAGCTGGAGGTGCTGCGCGGGGTCGCGCGGGGGCTCGCGAACCGGGAGATCGCCGCCGAGCTGGTGATGGCCGAGCAGACCGTGAAGACGCACGTCTCGCGCATCCTCGGCAAGCTGATGCTCCGCGACCGCACCCAGCTGGTGGTCGCCGCCTACGAATCAGGCCTGGTCATCCCGGGGGAGTGACCCCGCAACGGCCGGGACGCGGCGGCCCCGTCCCCTCAGGACAGGGCGGCCCAGAGCAGGGCGGCGGCGCCGGCGAGGCACAGGGCGGACAGCACCAGCAGCAGCACGCCCGCCCAGGTGGCGCGGCTGCGGCGCGGGGCAGGGGCGGTCGCCTGCGCCGCGGGGTTCCGGCGCGTCGGGTCATGGACGAGGCGTTCGGTCGTGTGCGCGCCATCGGCCGGCGGCCCGCCGTCCGACGGCCCACCGTCCGGCGAGCCGGCGGCGGTCGGCGCAGGCTGCGGCGGCGCGGCCGGGGGTGGCGCGGCCGACAGCGCGGTCGGTGGTGCGGCCGCCGGCGAACCGGCCGAGGCGGACAGCGCCGTGAGGCGCTCGTGGAGTCCCGGGGCGAGCCCGGCGAGGGACCCGGGGCCATCGAGCGGGACCTCCGGTCCCGCCTCGGCGGTCTCGAGGCGGTCGGCCACCACGAAGAGGCTGCCGTCGGCGGCGCGCGACCACTGCGCCGTCGGTGCGGAGGGCGGCGGGATGCGGTCCCGTGCCTGTGCCGCGGTGGGGCGGGCCGCCGGATCGGGCCGGAGCATCTCCTGCAGCAGCGCCTCGAGCGGCCGGGAGGCCGGATCGGGGCTCGCGGCGAGGATGTCGTGCAGGCGTGCCGGCAGCTGCGCCGGGTCGGGGCGCTCCCGCGGCCGGGGCGGAGCGAGCGCTTCGAGCGCGCAGGCGGCGGCCGCCCACACGTCCTGCGCGGTGGAGGTGCCCGCCCCCGCGAGGACCTCCGGGGCCATGAAGCCGGGGGTGCCGTGCGCGAAGCCGGTCTCCGTCAGCCGCACGTCGCTCTCGTGCAGGGCGATCCCGAAATCGGCCAGCAGCAGGTGCGGGGCCTCCTCCCCGGTGGCGTCCAGCAGCAGGTTCGCCGGTTTGACGTCGCGGTGCACCCACTGCGCGGCGTGCATCGTCGCGAGCGCGTCCAGGAGCTGGCGCAGCAGCTGCGCGACCAGCGAGGGGGACAGGGCACCGTGCTCTGCGAGGGCGTCGGCCAGCGTCCCGCCGTGCACGAGCGGCATCACCAGCACGACGGTGTCGTCCTCCGCGACCCAGGTGTAGGGCGGGAGCAGATGAGGGTGGCGGCCCAGCCCCTGCGCGGAGCCGACCGCCTGCTCGCGCACGAAGCGCAGCACCTCGGCCCCGTCCCGCTGGCGCATCACCTTCGCCGCGCACACCGCCCCGTACCGGCGGTCCACCGCACGCCACAGGGAGCCGGAGGCGCCCCGGGCGAGGGGATCGAGCAGCGCGATACGGCCGGCGATGACATCGGACATGATGGTCGACATGCTAAGGCACCGCCCCTCCTGGACAGCTCGCCCCATGACCCCGGCCCGGCGCGCGGCGACCGTCCCGCTCGCCCTGCTGGCCGTCTTCGCGCTGCTGATGGGGACGGCGCTGTGCGTCCCCGCCCGGGCGGAGCCGGGCGAGGAGCTGCCGGACGTTCCCGAGCACGCCTACCAGGCGACCGGCCCGGAGGTCGTCGGCGCCGGCTCCCAGGCGCAGGCGCCGCTCCTCGAGCCCGGGATCCACCGCGACAGCTACGCGCTCGGCGCGGTCGAGGAGGAGGGCGCGGAGCGGTCCGGCACCATGAAGTACTACCGCGTCGCCGTCGGGAACGGGCAGCGCGTGCACGCCGCGGCGACCATCGCCGCGCCCCCGCACCCGGACGGCCTGCCCGCGGAGACGGGCGCTCTGGGCCTCACGGTCTCCTTCCTCACCGCCGGCGGGGACGCCTGCCGGGCCACGGAGGACAAGGACGCCGGGCAGCGGCAGGACGGCGACGGCCCGATCACCACGAGCGCCGTCTCCGAGGTCATGGGGTGGGACGGCTGCCCCGGCGAGGAGCTGTTCCTCAGCATCCGCCGCACCGGCACGACCCTCGCCGACACCCCGCTGCCGGTCGAGATCCAGATCGCGATCGAGCCCGCGGGCGTCGGCGGCGGCGCGCCGTCGGTCACGGAGGAGATCGAGGACGAGGGCGCGACCCCGGTGCCTCCCGCCGATGACGAGCCGCTCGCGGCCGGCCGCTCCTTCGCCACGGCCCCCGAGCTCGAGCCCGGCTCCTATGTTCTCGAGCTGGTGCCGGGAGAGGCGTCCCTGGTGCGGATCGGGGTCCAGGAGGGGCAGCGCCTGCGCTGGCGGGTCGAGGAGACCTCCCAGCCCGAGGGGGCGGGGGAGCTCGCCCTGCGGGTCTTCAACCCTGCCCGCGAGCAGGTGACGGTGGGCGGAGGCAGCTGGCTGATGACCTCCGACGACCGGGTGGCGGGCGGCGCCATGACCGCGCCCGTGGACCTCGGGAACCGCAGCTCCGAGCTGAGATCCGTCGCGAGCGCCTGGCTCCCGGGCACGCACACCGTGAGCCTGCAGCGCCTGCAGCGGGACGCCGACGCGGACCCGGCCGGGAACGAGCCCGTCACCGTCGTGCTCACCCTCGAGGTCGAGGGGGCCGCGAGCGGAGGCGGTGCGGTGCTCGAGCTCGGCGAGACGACCCTCGAGCGCGGCCCCCTCGCGGGCCTCGGCATCGAGGCGAGCTGGGGCCGGCTCGGGATGTACGCGGGAGCCGCGGCGCTCACCGTGCTGAGCCTGCTGTGCGCCCTCGCCGGCGTGCTGGTGCTGCGACTGCGCCGCTGAGCTGATGCGCCGCTGCTCAGCCGGACCACGCCTCCCACAGGCGGGCGTAGTCCCCGCCGTGGGCGACCAGCTCCTCATGCGTGCCCTGTTCGACGACCCTCCCCTCGGCCATCACGAGGATCCGGTCGGCGACCTTCGCCTGCGAGAGGCGGTGGGCGACGATGATCGTGGTGCGGCCGCGGGCCACCTCGAGGGCGGCGCGCTCGAGCACCCGGGCGCCCGAGGAGCCCTCGTCGGCCGTCGCCTCGTCGAGGATCAGCACCTGCGGGTCCTGCAGGGCGACGCGGGCGAGCGCCAGCTGCTGCGACTGCTCGGCGGTGAGGCGTTCCCCCTTCTCGCCCACCTCGGTGTCCAGGCCGCGGGGGAGCCGGTCCACCCAGGCCAGCGCGTCCACGCGGCGCAGCGCACGGCGCAGCTCCTCGTCGGTCGCCCGGGGGGCGGCGAGCTGCAGATCCTCCCGGAGCGTCCCGCGGAACACGTGCACGTCCTGGCTGACGATCGAGGCGTGCGAGCGCACCGCCTCGAGGTCGGCGCGGGCCAGATCCGCGCCGCCGTGCACCACCCGGCCGTGGCGGGGCGCGAGGGTGCCGGCGAGGATCGCCGCGAGCGTGGACTTGCCCGCGCCGGAGGCACCCACGAGGGACACCACCTCGCCGGCGGCGATGTCGAGGTCGAGGGGCCGCAGCACGGTCCGCTCGGTGCCGTCCTCGTCCTCCCCGTAGGCGTGGGAGACCTGCTCGAGCCGGATCGAGGCGTCGGCCGGCGTCTCGGTGCCGGGGGAGGAGGCCGGGTCGATCGAGGTGATCACCCCGACCATGCGGGACACGCTCGCGAGCGCCGACTGCACGTCGTCGAGGTCGAAGATCACTGACATCATCGGCCAGAACAGCGTGACGAGGTAGACCGCGGCCGCGGTCACCAGGCCCACGGGCGCCCCGCCCACCTGCACCATCACGAAGCCGAGCAGGAGCACCATCGCCAGCGCCAGGTTCTCGGGCACGTTCAGCCCCACCACCAGGCGGCTCACCAGGAACATCACCCGCATGTTCAGCACCGCGGCAGTCTCCGAGAGCACCGCGACGTGGCGGGTCTCGCGCCGCTCGATGCCGTAGGCGTGCACGGTGGGGATCCCGTGGATCGCCGAGAGCAGGCCCTGCGCCCGAGCACCCATCGCGATCCGCTCCCGGCGGTAGATGGGCGCGGTGCGGCGCAGATACCAGACGGCGGCGACCACGTACATCGGGACGATGATCATCACCATCAGCAGCAGCCACGGGGACAGGGTCGCCATCCCCACCAGGGTGATGACCACCAGGAAGCCGAGCTGGATGAGGTTCGGGACCAGGTTGTTCACGGCCCGTGCCGCGACGTCCACGTCATCGGCGACGCGGGAGAGGGCGTCGCCGATGCCGGAGCTCTCCATGGTCTGCGCCGGCAGGTCCAGCGCCCGGTCGATGACGTCCTCGCGCATCCCGGCGAGGATCCGCTGGCCGAGGGCGGAGATCATCGACCAGCCGAGCGCGGTGAGCACCGCCTGCAGCGCGCCGACGCCGAGGATCTGCCCGCCGAGCACCCAGATCCGGTCCCCGGACCCGCCGGAGGCGACGACGTCCACCGCGGAGCCGATGAGCCGGGGGAGGATCGCGGCGGCGACCGCGCCCCCGATCGTGATCACGAGGGTGAGCAGGGTCGAGACCCAGTGCTCCCGCAGGCGGGCGAGCATGAACCGCACCGCCGTCGGCGCATCTGCGATGGGCAGCAGCTGCGCGTGCTCGGCGAGCTGGCGGTGGGCGGTCGCGTCATCGCCCAGCACCTGCTCGAGAGGACGCTTCCAGTCGATCTCGCTCATCGCCGCACCACCTCCCGGTACTCCTCGCGTCCCATCAGCTCGCTGTGCAGGCCCTCGACGACCGTCTCGCCCTCCTGCAGGAAGACCACCCTGTCGGCCTCCTGCAGCAGCGCCGGCGCACGGGTGACCAGGAGGGTCGCCCGGTCCGTGCGGCGCCGCGCGGCGATCAGCGCCTCGGCGATGTTCTGCTCGGTGACGGCGTCCACCGCGGTGGTGGGGTCGTGCAGCACCAGCACCGGGGCATCCGCGGCGACCGCGCGGGCCAGGGCGATGCGCTGCCGCTGCCCGCCGGAGAGGTTCGCGCCGCGGTCCAGGATGCGGCTCTCGTAGCCCTCGGGCAGGATCCGCAGCAGGTCCTCGGCGCCGGCGGCGTGCAGGGCGCGGTCCGCCCAGGCATCGTCCTCCTCGGTCGCGGTGCCCTCCGGGGCGCGCGTGGCCAGCTGCTCGCGCAGCGTGCCGTCGAAGAGGTCCACGATGTGCGGCTCGACCAGCAGATCGGCGCGGAGGCGGAGCCTGTCGGCCGGGGTGATCGGGGTGTCGCCCACCCGGGCGCCGGCACCCAGGCGGCCGACGACGGCGTCGACCACGGCGGCGGCGTCCCGCGCATCGGCGCAGGCCAGGGCGACGATCTCGCCGTCGGCGACCGTGAGCTGCGGAAGGTGCAGCCCACCGGCCGCGCCGCGGCGGCCGTGCACCGCGCCGCCCGCGGCGCCGGCACCGTCCGTCCGGGCGTCGCCGCGCTGGTCCCGCTGGGTGGTGAGCACGTCGAGGCTCAGCTCGGGATCATCGACGGTGCGGCCCAGATCCGTGTAGAGATCGCGCACGCGCCGGGCGGAGGTGGACATGCTCGCCCACCACACGGGCACCCCGGACAGGCCCTGCAGCATGCCCATCACGTAGCGGGCCACGCCCACCACGGCGATCAGCACGCCGATGGACAGCGCGCCGTCGAGGGTGCGCAGCGCGGCGAGCACGACCACGGCGGCCAGCATGGTGCCGGTGACGAGCGTGGTCAGACCCGAGGAGATCCCCGAGTAGCGGGCGTTGACCAGCGCCGCCTGCAGGGCGGAGCGCGAGCGGCGGCGGTAGGTGGCCCGCGCCCGGCTCTGCACCCCCAGGCCCTGCAGCACGCGCAGCCCGTGCACCAGGTCGGTCGCCGTCGCGGCGGCCTCCGCGGCCTGGGACTGCTGATCGTCGTAGCGGGCGGAGAGGGTCGGCGTGATCACGCGGATCACCACCACCATCACCGCGATCCCCAGCAGCATCGCCAGGCCCAGCCACAGATCCATCGCGGCGAGGTAGCCGGCCGCGCCCAGCACGGCGAGGGTCGACGGCACCACCCACGGCAGCATGTCCATGAGGTCGGAGGCCTTGTCCGCATCGGAGGTCGCGATCGAGAGCACCTCGCCGGCCGGGCGCTGCACCGGGCGGGAGCGCGGATCGAGCACCGCCCCGGTGAGGCCCACGCGCAGCCGATGCCGCTCGTACATGCAGGCCTTCTGCGAGAGCAGGAAGGTCCACACCCACAGCAGCACCCCGATCACGCGCAGGAGGATCAGGCCCGCCGCGCCGAGCACCGTGAGCCGCAGATCGCCCGCGAGCACGCCGCGATCGATGATCAGGCCCAGCACGATCGGCATCAGCAGCTCGACCACCTCGGAGACGGTGGCGGCCGGCAGCACCAGGGCCAGCGTGCGGCGGTGGGCGCGGACGATCGACCTCAGCACCCCGGGCGCGGAGGCGCGGGGGAGCGGGGGAGCCGCGACGGCGGCGGAGCGGGAATCGAGCACCCTCCCGATCCAACCAGTCCGGCCAGCGCAGCGCAATGTTTTTTGCTCGGGCAGGGGTGTCGGCCCGGTCACCACGCAGACGATCGCCCGCGTCACGGCGACCGGTGACAGAATGGCCGCATCACCCCCGAGCCGAGGAGGCACCTTGACCGCGCGCACCGTCGAGCTGTTCGTCGATCCCGTCTGCCCCTTCGCCTGGATGACCAGCCGCTGGCTGCTCCACGCCGCGGAGGTCCGCGAGGTGACCCCGAAGTTCTCGGTGATGTCCCTGTCCGTCCTCAACGAGGGCCGCGACCTCGACCCCGGCTACCGCGCCTCGATGGACGACGCCTGGGGCCCGGCCCGCCTCGCGATCGCGATCGGCCGCGCCGAGGGCGAGGAGGCCGTCGCCCGCTGGTACACCGCCTGGGGCGAGCGCTTCCACGTCGGCGGCGAGAGCTCCGACCGCCGGGCGACCGCCGTCGCCGCGCTCGCCGACGCGGGCCTGCCGGAGTCCCTCATCGAGGCCTACGCCCCGGTCGCCGGGGATGAGGTCGACCAGGCGCTGCGTGCCTCGCACGACAGGGCGCTGTCCCGCGTGGGCGACGAGGTGGGCACCCCGGTGATCTCCTTCGGCGAGGGCACCGCCTACTTCGGGCCCGTCGTCTCCCCGGCCCCGAAGGGCGAGGAGGCCGGAAAGCTGCTCGACGCGCTCGCGACCATGGCCACGATCGACGGCTTCTACGAGCTCAAGCGCTCCCGCACCGGCGGCGTCGACCTCAGCTGACCCGCCCCGCCCTCCCCACCCCCATCGAGAGAGAGACCCCTGACATGCGCGTGCACATCGGTACCGACCACGCTGGTTTCGAGCTGAAGAACCGCCTGGTCGCCGTGCTGCAGAAGAAGGGCCACGAGGTCACCGACCACGGGGCCCACCAGTACGACGCCCTGGACGACTACCCGCCGTTCTGCACCGCCGTGGGCGAGGCCGTGGTCGCCGACCCCTCCTCGCTCGGCGTCGTCATCGGCGGCTCCGGCAACGGGGAGCAGATCGCGGCGAACAAGGTCGCCGGGGTGCGCGCCGCCCTGGTGTGGAACGAGGACACCGCGCGCCTGGCCCGCCAGCACAACGACGCCAACGTCATCTCCGTCGGCGCGCGCCAGCACTCCGAGGAGGAGCTCGAGGCGCTCATCGATCTGTTCCTCGCCGAGCCGTTCACGGGCGAGGAGCGCCACCAGCGCAGGATCGACCTCGTGGGCCTCTACGAGCGCACCGGCGGCTACACGGGGTCCGCCGCGCCCGCGACCGAGTAGAGCGTAGTGCCCGAGGGTCACACCGTCCATCGGCTGGCCGCCGCCTTCGACCGGGCCTTCGCCGGGCAGCGGGTGCGGACCTCGAGCCCGCAGGGACGGTTCTCCGAGGCGGCGCAGCTGGACGGGATGGTGCTGCTGGGCGCGGAGGCGGTGGGCAAGCACCTGTTCCTGCCCTTCGCCCCGGCGGCGGACGTCGACCCCGGTGCGCCCGTGGTGCGGCACGTCCACATCCACCTGGGCCTGTACGGCTCCTGGACCTTCGCCGGCGATCCCGGCTTCGCCGACGCGCACGCGATCGGTGCGCCGCGGCTGCGGATGGGGGAGCGGGAGGAGGAGCTCGACGGTGCGGCCGACTGGCGCCGCCTGGTCCCGCGGCCGACGGTGCGGCTGCGGATCGCGGGGGCGCACGGCCTCGCGGACCTCACCGGTCCCACCGCGTGCGAGATCCTCGACGCGCAGGGCCGGCAGGCGGTGCTGGACCGGCTGGGCCCGGATCCGCTGCGCCCGGACCCCGGCGGCCGCGAGCGGCGCCGCTTCGTCGAGGCGGTGCGCCGCTCCCGCACCACGATCGGCGCGCTGCTGATGAATCAGAAGGTCGTGGCCGGGATCGGCAACATCTACCGCGCCGAGCTGCTGTTCCGTGCCCGGCTGGATCCCTTCGTGCCGGGGCGGGACCTCACGGCAGGGATGTGCGAGGAGATGTGGGAGGACCTGGTCGCGCTCATGGCCTATGGGGCGCGCACGGGCAGGATCGTCACCACCCAGCCTGCGCACCGCGATGTCGAGGCCCGGATCGTCGAGCGCTCCCGCGGCACCCGCCAGAACGGGGACGAGGATCCGGAGGTGGTGCCGAGGGAGAAGTCCTTCTACGTCTACCACCGCCAGACCCTGCCCTGTCGGCTGTGCGGCACCACCGTGCGCTCGGGGGATCTCGCCGCCCGGACCGTGTTCTGGTGCCCCCGCTGCCAGAGCGTGCGCAGCCGGCGCGCGAGCTGGACCCGCGAGAACCCGGCCGCGCCCTGGGCGCTGGAGGCTCCCGCCCGCGCTCCCGCGGGCTGAGGGGCCGCCCTCTACCGGCGCGTGGACTCGCGCTCTTCGAGACGGAAGGCGATGACCTCCCGGCGATGATCCTCCGCCAGGCGCTCCCCGCGCAGGCGCGTCAGCAGCAGCTCGACCGGGACCCGCGCCAGCGCCGCATGGTCGGGGACGACGGAGGACAGCGACGGCGTCGAGTACCGGCCCAGGTCGAGGCCGTCGAAGCCGATCACCTTCACGTCCTCGGGCACGCGCAGCCCGCGCTCGTGGAGGGCGCGCAGGGCGCCGACCGCGAGCACGTCGGTGGCGCAGAAGATGCCGTCCGTGCGGGGATGCTCCTCGAGCAGCTCATGGGCGGCGGCCGCCCCGCCCGCGAAGGTGTACGGCGCGGGCAGCACCGCCGACGGCACGAGGGGGAGGGCGCGGTCCTCGAGCGCGCGGCGGTATCCCTGCGCCCGGACGGACAGCACGTCCTCGTGGCCCTGCGGGGTGCTGCGCCCGCCGATCATGCCCGGCCGGGTGCAGCCGGCGTCCAGGAGATGCGTCGTCGCGGCCCGCGCCCCGTCGACATTGGACAGCAGCACCTGATCGAACCCCTCGTCGTACTCGCGCTCCGAGAGCACCACGACGGGGTGCCTCCCGCGCAGCAGCGGGAGGTCGTGCTCGTCGAGATGGGCGGAGTGGAGGATCAGCCCGTCGTGGTCGCGCAGCAGGGAGTGCGTGATCGCGTCCAGCTCGCCGGCGCGCCGATGCCCCGTCAGCTCGATGACCGGGTCGTAGCCGGCCCGGGCCACCTGCTCGGCGAGGGCCGCGCTGATCATGCCCTCGTAGGGGCTGGCCACGGTCGAGACCGCGATCGCGATGATCCCGGAGCGTCCGCGGCGCAGCCCGCGGGCGGCGGTGTTCATCCGGTAGCCGAGCTCCGTGATCGCGGCGAGCACCCGCGCCCGGGTCTCGGGGCGCACGTTCTCGTGACCGTTGACCACGTTGGAGACCGTCATGGGGGAGACCCCCGCTCGTCGAGCGACGTCGCGCATGGTCGCCACGATGAGAGCTCCTCCCGGGTCGGTCTCGCAGAGAGTCGGAACCCCATCTTACGGAGACGAGCGGCTTTTATCGATATAACATCGGGTGATGACCACTGCGGCCACCCCGTCCCTGTTCCCCCTCGAGAGCGTCCGGCTGCGGGAGGGGCTCTTCGCCGCGGCGCAGCGCACCGATCTGGAGTACCTCCTCGGCCTCGAGGCGGAGCGCTTGCTCGCCCCGTTCCGCCGCGAGGCCGGGATCGCGACGACCGCCGCGCCGTACGGGAACTGGGAGTCGATGGGCCTGGACGGGCACATCGGCGGGCACGCGCTCGCGGCGGCCTCCCTGATGTGGGCGGCCACCGGGGACGAGCGCGCCGCGGAGCTGGCGCGGCAGCTCGTCGAGGGGCTGCGCGAGTGCCAGGCGCGCCTCGGCACCGGCTACGTGGGCGGCATCCCCGGCGGCGCCGAGCTCTGGGCGCAGATCCGGACCATCGCCTCCCAGGCCCAGACCTGGGACCTCGGGGGCGCCTGGGTGCCCTGGTACAACCTGCACAAGACCTTCGCCGGGCTGATCGAGGCGGTGCGCCATGCCCCGGCAGGAACCGCCTCCTGCGCGCTCGAGGTGCTGCGGGGGCTCGGGGACTGGGGCGCCCGGCTCGGCGAGCAGCTCGACGACGAGGCCTTCGCCCGCATGCTCCGCACGGAGTTCGGCGGCATGTGCGCCGCCTACGCCGACCTCGCGGAGATCACGGGCGAGGAGCGCCACGCGCGGATGGCGCGCCGGTTCGCCGACGAGTCGCTCCTGGCCCCGCTGCGCGCAGGGCGGGACGAGCTCGACGGGATGCACGCCAACACGCAGATCGCGAAGGTGATCGGCTGGCCCGCCCTCGGTGAGACCGCCGCCGCGGAGACCTTCGTGCGGACCGTCCTGGAGCGGCGGACCCTCGCCTTCGGCGGCAACTCCGTGGCGGAGCACTTCACCGCCGAGCCGCTCGCGCACGTCACCGACCGGGAGGGCCCGGAATCGTGCAACACCGTCAACATGCTCGAGGCGGAGCAGCGGCTCTACGAGCACGGCGGCGGCCCCTGGCTGTTCGACGCGATCGAGCGCCAGCTGGTGGGCCACGTCCTGTCCGCGCAGCACCCGGAGGGCGGGTTCGTCTACTTCACCCCGGCCCGCCCGGGCCACTACCGCGTCTACTCCACGCGCGAGAACGGCATGTGGTGCTGCGTGGGCACGGGACTGGAGGTGTATGCGCGCACCGGCCGCTTCACCTTCGCGGCCCAGGGCGGGGACCTGCTGGTGAACCTGCCGCTGCCCGCCTCCCTCCGCTGGGAGGAGCAGGGGATCGCCGCCCATCTCGACTCCCCGTACCCGCGGCCCGCGCCCGAGACCCCGGTGACCCTGCGGATCGAGGCGGACGCCCCGAGCGACGTCGCCGTGCACGTCCGGGTGCCCGCCTGGGCGACGACACCCCCGACCGTGAGCGTCGACGGCCAGGACGTCACCGCCCACGCCGAGCTCGACGGCTACGTCACGGTGCGCAGGCGCTGGCAGGGCGGCGAGGTGCTGCGGTGGACGCTGCACGCCGGGCCGTCCTGGGAGCCGCTGCCGGGGGCGGACAGCTGGGGCTCGCTGCGGTGGGGTCCCGTGGTGCTCGCCGCCCGCGACGGCGAGGAGGACCTCGCGGGCCTGTGGGCGGACGATTCGCGCATGGGGCACGTCGCCCACGGACCGCTGCGCCGCCTCAGCTCGACGCCCGTGCTCCTCGGCACCCCCGCGCAGATCGCCTCCCGGCTCCGTCCCCTCGCCGACGGCGGCTTCGAGCTGCACCGGCCCGACGGCCCTCCGCTCACCCTCGAGCCCTTCTACGACGTGCACGAGAGCCGATACACGCTCTGCTTCCCGCACGCCCCCGACCCCGCTGCCGCACAGCTGCGGCGCGAGGAGCTCGCGCGGATCGACGCCGCGCAGCTCGACCGCGCCGCCCGGGCCGTCGACGCGGTCGCCTGCGGGCAGCAGCAGCCGGAGACGGAGCACGCCTACCGCGGCACGGCGGCGCGCTCCGGGGTGACCGACGGACGGCAGTGGCGGGCCACGCACGAGGAGTTCTCCTACCTGCTCGCCGATCCCGCGCAGCGGGCGACGACGCTGCGCGTCACCTACCTGGCCGCCCCCGGCCGGGCCCAGGTGCTCGTGGACGGCGACGAGGTCGGGACGCTCGACGGCGGGGGCGCGGAGCACGAGATCCGGGACGTGGAGTTCCCGGTGCCCCGCGGCACGCACCGCGTGGCCGTCCGCGCGCTCGACGACGGGGGCGAGACGCCGCCCGTCCTCGAGCTGCTCCTGCTCGGCGAGGGCTGAACCGGCGCAGCGCCTCCCCGCGCCGGGGCGGCCCGGGCGATGTCGCGCGCCGCAGCGGCTGACATCGCTCTTGACATCAGTGTGTATCGATAAAATACTGGGCGGCGGCAACCTCCCGGGCCCTGCCCGGCGAGGCGTCCCCCGTACCGCGATCACAGGAGATCCCCTTGACCGTCAACCGCCGACGTTCTCTGACCACCGCCCTCGTCTCCAGCCTGCAGGCACCCGCCGCGGGCGAGACCGCCCCTGGCAGCGCTGCCGCCGCCACCGACGGGACCGGAGCGGCGCCGGTCAGCGGCGGCCCGGCCCGCGTCGTCGTCGACCTCGACCGCCCCGGCGACACGATCAGCCGGCACGTCTACGGCCATTTCGCCGAGCATCTGGGCCGCTGCATCTACGGCGGCTTCTACGTGGGCGAGGACTCCGAGATCCCGAACACGCGCGGCATCCGCGATGACGTGGTCGAGGCGCTGCGCGCGCTGCAGATCCCGAACCTGCGCTGGCCCGGCGGCTGCTTCGCCGACGACTACCACTGGCGCGATGGCATCGGCCCGCGCGAGGAGCGGCCCCGCATGGTCAACTCCCACTGGGGCGACGTGGTCGAGGACAACTCCTTCGGCACCCATGAGTTCATGGACCTCGTGGAGCTGCTGGACACCGAGGCGTACGTCAACGGGAACGTCGGCTCCGGCACGGTCGTGGAGATGAGCGAGTGGATCGAGTACCTCACCCGCGCCGACGACTCGCCGATGGCGTCCCTGCGCCGGGCCAACGGCCGTGACGAGCCGTGGAAGGTGCCCTACTTCGGCATCGGCAACGAGGCCTGGGGCTGCGGCGGCAACATGAAGGCCGAGGACTATGTCGCTCTCGCGCGGCAGTACTCGACGTACGTGCGGGATCATGCGGGCAACCAGGTCACCCGCATCGCCGCCGGCGCCTCCGACGGCGACGTCCACTGGACCGAGACCCTCATGCGCACCTTCGGGCCGGGCCTCGCCGAGAGCCCCGAGGGCGCTGCCGGTCCGTTCCAGGCCATCTCCCTGCACTACTACACGATGACGGGCCCGTGGGAGGACAAGGGAAGCGCCACCGAGTTCTCCGAGGACGAGTGGTACACCGCCCTCTCCCGCGCCTCCCACATGGACGAGCTGCTGTCCCGCCACAGCACCGTCATGGACCGGTACGACCCGTACCGCAAGGTGGGCCTCGTGGTGGACGAGTGGGGCACCTGGTGGAACGTCGAGCCCGGCACCAACCCCGGCTTCCTGTACCAGCAGAACACCCTGCGCGACGCCCTCGTCGCCTCGCTCCACTTCGATGCGTTCCACCGCCATGCCGGGCGCGTGGCGATGGCGAACATCGCCCAGACCGTCAACGTGCTGCAGGCGATGATCCTCACCGATCCGGACTCCGGCGCGCTCGTGCTCACCCCCACGTATCACGTGTTCGCGATGAACGCGGGCCATCATGACGCCCGCGCCCTCCCCGCCCACGTGGTGCTGCCGGAGCAGCCCCAGGAGGTCGACGGCCGTCCGCTGCCGCTGCTGTCCGCGAGCGCCTCGACCGCGCAGGATTCCGCGCTCGTGTCGCTGTCCAACCTCGACGCCTCCGAGCCGCGCACCGTCGTGCTCGACCTGCGTGGACGCGAGGTCACGGGCCACCGTGCGCAGGTGCTCACCGCTGAGGACACCGCCGCCCACAACACACCCGAGAACCCGGCCGCGGTTGCTCCGACGGAGCTGACCGCGGTGCGGCCGCATGAGCGGGGCCTCGAGGTGGAGCTGCCCGCGCACTCGTACGCGACCATCGCACTCGACCTCGCCTGAGCGGCCGCGGGGGCGCTCCCGGGCCCGGTCTAGGATCGGCCCATGAGCGCCCCCGCACCGCCACCGCCGGTCACGGCCGAGGGCATGCTGCCCCGCGGCGACCAGCGGATCCACTGGGAGGAATCCGGCACCCCCGACGGGGTGCCCACCCTCTACCTGCACGGCGGGCCCGGCGGGCGGCTCACGCCCGGCTACCGCCGGAACTCGCCGGCCGGCAGTGCCCGGATCATCGGCCTCTCCCAGCGCGGCACCGGAAGGTCTGCTCCGTCGGCCGGTGCGCCGGGCCCGGTCGACCTCAGCGCGCAGACCACCGGCGATCTGGTCGCCGACCTCGAGGCCCTGCGCGTGCACCTCGGCATCGAGGCGTGGATCGTCCAGGGCGTCTCCTGGGGCAGCACCCTCGCCCTCGCCTACGCACAGGCCCATCCCGACCGGGCGCTCGGCCTGGTGCTGTTCGCCGTCACCACCACCTCGCGCCGAGAGGTCGAGTGGATCACCGAGGGTGTCGCTGCGCTGTACCCGGAGGCCTGGGACGCCTTCGCCGCTCTCGCCGAGACCCGCGCCGGATTCGATCGCCGTGATCGCTCCTCGCAGAGGCTGCGCCTGGTCGAGGCATATCGGCGGATGGTGACGGCGGAGGACGGGACGCTCGTGGATGAGGCGGTGCGCGCCTGGATGCGCTGGGAGGACGCGCACATCGGGATCGGCGCAGGCGGTCCCGCCGCCCCGCACGCGGTACCGGAGGACGGGGAGGTCGACGAGCACGCGCGCCGATTCGCGCGCCTGGTCACCCACTACTGGGCCCATGACGGCTTCGTCGCCGACTGGGCCGTGCCCTGGGGTGCCTCACCGGGCAGCGGCCTGCTGGGCGGGATGGCGCGGCTGTCCGGCATCCCCGGCGTGCTCATCCACGGCCGTCGCGACGTCTCGGGCCCTGCGCTGACGGCCTGGGAGCTGCATCGCGCCTGACCGGGCAGCGAGCTGATCGTCGTCGAGGACGAGGGGCACGGCGGGCCGCGCATGGCCGAGCACTGGCGCGCCGCCGTGGCCCGATTGGTGGACGCCTCGCGCCCGGGTCCGCAATAGCCTGTCGCCCATGCCCGACCCCGTAACCACGCCCGACCCTGCGCCCACTTCCGCATCCGATGCCGCGCCCGCGAACCCGCACGGCGCCGACGGCCCCGTGCTTCGCCACGCGGGCGTGTGCCGTAGCCCAGCCGTACATTGAGAGATCGGGGCCAGTAGCCTGGAAAGTACCCAGAAAAACCCCGCCCGAGACCCATTGTCGCGGGCGGGGCGTCTGTGCACAGGCACTCGCTGGTCAGGGCTTTGGATATTCGACAGGCCGCTCCTCCCGGCCGCGCGAGGATCTTTGTGTTCCAGTCTCTGCGCTGCTTTCGGATCTCGGTGGGAGTCTTCGTAGGATAAGAATCCCCATCGCGACTATAGCGGCGGTTGGAAGGATGCCGCTAGCGCCATTAATTGCAATGTTAATAAATAAAACTTCAAGCGGTGTGACGCCATCCATTGCCTCTCCTTTTGATCGCTGCGCAGGGCATATCTGGGGTGCTGTTAGTTCGTGGTTGTCCACGCGTCGTTCGCGAACACGTTAAGGTAAATTGCAGAATCTCCCTGAGCGACACCGCCGACAGCGGTGTATTTCCACTTGAGTTGCACTTGCGCGGGCGTGGAGCCGCTTGACGTTTTGCGTGTAATGGAAAAGGTCTTATTGGAGTATGTTCCCAAATACACCTGCAGGCTGGAGTCCCAGGCCTTGGAGATGACGCCCGTACCGTTTTGCTGATAGACCCAAGTTGCTCGAAAGTTCGCAGAGTACGTAGGTGCGTTTACGTAGACTAGGCAATTGGACATCTGTCGGTACCCGGAGCCGCCCGTCGAGGAGCATCCCTTGATTGCTTGCGGCTCGACGGCGCCCGGGGGTGCTGTCTCGCCGATTTCCACCGAAGACTCCATGAATGAGCCATCCGAATAGTCTTTTCGTGTCACCGTGAAGCCGTTTTGAGTGGTGGATGTTTCGCGAATCGGTATGGCTGATTTTATTTCCGACTCAAGGGGTTCGCCGGCCTCGATTTTGTCTGCAAGGGTGTTCTGGCTCGATTCGGGAACTCCATTGGACTCGAGGTGCTCGATGAGGGCACTGCGTTGCTCTTCGGGTTGCTCTAGACCGCCCCCCGGCCGCGAGGCTCGGCGTAATGCTCAAGGCGGAAACTGCCGCGATGGTGGCGCCCCATGTGACTGCTCGTGACAGTCGCGTGGAGATCTTCATAACAACTCCCTTGTTTGTGAGATTCCGGCAACAGGTGGTCACATATGAGGTCCCTTTAGGGGAGTAAACGTCCCGTCGTTGGTGGCGTTAGCCTCTCCGGCAACCCACTATAGCGCTGCCTGTGCGGACCCCTGTCGCGTCAACGTACCACCTAGCATGAGGCTTGTCGATATACCTACTGGAGAGACGGATGGGAGAGGAAGCAGGAATAAACGCCAGGCGTAGACGATCGACGCGACTGTTTGGCAGTGAGTGAGCAACGCGGAACTGTTGGCCGCGTGCCGCCAACTTCTGGATTTGTGACAAGTTGTCGCCGACGGAGCCGAGCACTGGCGCGCTGCCGTGGCCCGGCTGGTGGAGGCCTCGCGCCCGGTCCCGCAGTAGCCTGTCGCCCATGCCCGACCCCGCAACCATGCCCGACCCTGCGCCCGTTTCCGGCTTCGAGGCCGCGCCCGTGAGCCCGCACGGCGCCGACGGCCCCGTGCTGCGACACGCGGCGCTGGCCGAGATCGACCCGCGCACCGTGTACCTGCTGGCGATGCTGCGGCAGGACGTGTTCACCCTCGAGCAGCACGCGACTGACGCGGATCTCGACGGGCGTGAGCTCGAGGCCGGCACCACGCTGCTCTGGCTCGAGGTGCCCGGGCCGCTCGCCGCGCGGGCCGGGCTGGCCGGTGAGCCCGTCGCGCAGCTGCGGGTGCTGCGCGAGGCCGACGGGACGGTGCGGATCGGTCGGGTCGCGGTGCGCGCCGATCACCGGCGCGCCGGGTATGGGCGGAGGCTCATGCAGGCCTCGCTCGACCATGTCACCGCGGCTCTGCCGGGCGCGGACGTGCACATCGACGCCCAGGCCCACCTCGAGCAGTGGTACGCCTCGATGGGGTTCGAGACCGTCAGCGGGCTGTTCCTGGAGGCCGGCATCGAGCACGTCGCGATGGTGCGCCGCGCCCGTTCCTGACAGCCGCCCGGAGAGCAGCGGGGCTCAGCCGCGAGGAGCCTCGAGGAGCGCCACGATCTCCGCGCGCTCGAAGTAGCGCGCCGTCTCCAGGGCGCTGGGGGACCCCAGGTGCGGATCCGCCCCGGCCTCCAGCAGCGCCGTCGCCACGTCGGTGAAGCCCTTGAACGCCGCGCCGGCCAACGGGCTCTGGCCGCGGTCGTTGGCCAGGTCCGCGTCCGCCCCGCGGGCGGCGAGCTCGCGCACCAGCTCGGCGTGCCCGTGATAGGCGGCGAGCATGAGGGGCGAGTTGCCGGCGCTGTCGCGCAGGTCCACGGGAGCGCCCTGGTCGATGAGGGGGAGCAGGGTGTCGCCATCGCCCTGGCGGGCGGCGTCGAGCAGGGCGTGGGCCAGGGCGAGCACGGCCTCGTCCTCGGCATCGGCGGGCTGGGGCTGGGTGTCCTCGTTCACCGCTCCAGGGTACGTCGCCCGCCTCATCCCACGAGCAGCTGGGCCAGCAGCGGCCACACCAGCAGCAGCGCGCCGATCCCGGCGCCCAGCAGGTCCGCACGGTGCAGCGGGCTGGGCTCGGCCCAGCTGCGCTGATCCGCGCCGGCGAACCCGCGTGCGTCCATCGCCAGGGCCTGCTGCTCCGCGCCGCGCAGCGTGTCCACCAGCAGGGCGAGCGTGGCCCCGGCGAGCAGCCGCGGGGAGCGGGCGCTGCCGAGGCCGCGCCGGATGCGGGTCTGCGTGATCGTCTCCCACTGGCGGCCGAGGTGTCCGACCCGCACCAGCGCCACCACCGCGGCGACGACCGGTCGCGCGGGCAGCCGCAGCCGCTGCCCGAGCGCGTCGCCGAGCGCGGTGGCGTCCACGCTGCCCAGCGCGAGCACCCCCGGGGCGACGAAGGCGATGATCCGCGCGGCCTCCTTCAGCCCCACCAGCCATGCCTCGTGGGACAGGGCCGGGGCGTCGCCGAGCAGGGCCGTGGTCCAGGCGAGCCCCGCGGCGGAGAGCAGAATCGGCACCAGGCGCAGCGCACCGCCGCGCAGGGTCCGCACCGCGAACGGTGCCAGGAGCACGGTGGGCAGCAGCGCCAGCAGCCCGCCCTGCCAGGTCTGCACGGCGAAGGAGCCGATCGCGGCGAGGATCCCGAGCAGGCACAGGGTCAGCGGGTTCAGGGCGTCGGCCGGGATCCTCCGCCGCGGCGGCGGGGGAGGGCCGCTCGGGTCGGGGGCGGGCAGCGCGAGGTGGTCGTCGGCGGCGGCGATCAGCTCCGGGTCGTGGGTCGCGACGAGGACGGCGGTGCCGCGGGCCGTCGCCTCGGCGAGCAGGGTGCGCACGGCCTCGCGCCGGTTCGCGTCGAGCCCGACGGTCGGCTCGTCGAGCACCAGCAGCTGCGGGGCCTGGGCGAGGGCGGCGGCGATCGCGAGGCGGCGCTGCTCGCCGCCGGAGAGGCGGTGCGGCTGCGCATCGGCCAGAGGGGCGAGCCCCGCCCGCTCGAGCAGCTGCTCGGCGAGGGGAAGGTCCTCCGCCCAGGGGGAGGCGGTGAGCTCCGCCCGCACGGTGGCGGCGACGAAGGAGTGCTCGGGGTTCTGGGGGACGGCGGCGATCCGGGCCGGCTCCGGCCGCACCGCTGTGCCGGTGGTGGGATCGGCGTCGCCGAGCAGCGTGCGCAGCACAGTGGTCTTGCCCGCACCGGAGGGGCCGGTGAGGGCGGTGAGCCGGCCGGCGCGGAGCTCGAGGTCGAGCGGCGCGGTCAGGCCGCGGGAGGGGACGGTGACCCGGTGCAGGGAGGCGGTGACCGCAGCCGCCTGCCGCCCGGTGCCGGGGCGCGTCGCCGGGGGAGCGGCAGGGCCCGCCGGGAGCACGCCCGCCGCGCGCAGCCGCTCCTGCTGCGCGCGGAGCACGGAGTCGGGCTCTCCGTCGGCGATGATCCGCGCCTGCGGGCCGAGCACCACCAGGCGGTCGACGTGCGGGAGCCACGGCTCCAGGTGGTGCTCGGCGATCACGAGCGTCGCCCCCGGGGCGGCCTCGAGGATCGCCTCGCGCACCTGCTGCGCGGTGGCGGGGTCGAGCATGCTGGTGGGCTCGTCCAGCAGCAGGAGGTCGGGCTCCAGCGCGAGCGTGCCGGCCAGTGCGATCCGCTGCTGCTGGCCGCCGGAGGCGTCGAGTGGGGCCCGGGACGGGTCGATCCCGACGCGCGCCGCGGCGAGGGCCTGTGAGACGCGCCGGCGGATCTCGGCGCGCCCCAGCGCCGCGTTCTCGGGGCCGAAGGCGACGTCGCGGAAGATCGTCGCCGCGACCAGGGCGTGGGCCGGGTTCTGCAGCAGGAGGCCCGTCTCGCCGGGGCGCGTCGGCGGGGCGGGCAGGCCGGCGCCCTCGCCGCTCTCCTCGTCGAGGAGCCCGGCGAGGGCGCGCAGCACGGTCGACTTCCCGCTGCCGCTGGCACCGGCCAGCAGCACCCGCTGACCGGCCGGGATCTCCAGATCGAGCCCCGCGATGGTGGGCTCGGACCGGGTGAGGGGTCGCCAGGTCAGACCGGCCAGGTGCAGGCCGGTCGCGGAGGGGGAGCGGGGCGCGGGGATCGTGGGCCGCCCGGTCAGGCCGCGGCCACCCGGGAGTGCTCCCGGCCCGCGGCGAGGGAGTCCACCGCCCCGGTGGAGACCAGTGCGCGGGTCGCCGCCCAGCCCAGCACCCCGCACAGCAGGGCGCCGGAGAGCAGGAAGAACCCGAGCATCGCGCCGGAGTAGGCCCAGCTCATCTCCTGGTAGTAGGCGAACTTCTCCCAGCCCCACTCGAGCAGGGCGGAGAGCATGCCGCCGAGGATCGCGACGGGCAGGGTGAAGCGCCGGTAGCGGGTGAGCAGGAAGGCGAGCTCGACCCCGCCGCCCTGCATCAGGCCCGAGATCGCGGTGCCCCAGCCCCACTGGCTGCCCAGCAGCATCGAGAGCACGGCGGCGATCATCTCGGCGAGCAGGGCGGCGCCGGGCTTGCGGACGATGAGCCCCGCGAGCATCGCCGGCAGGAACCAGATCCCCGCCAGCAGGCCCTCGGCGGGCTTGAACGCGGCGGTCAGCGGGCCGATGAGGGTGTACAGCTGCCCGTACCCCAGGAACGCGACGCCGAAGGCGGCCCCGATCAGAACGGTGACCAGCAGGTCCACGGTGCGGAAACGAGTCATCACTTCTCCTTCCTCATGGAAGGGGCGCGGGGCACCGGCGGTGCTCCACGGAAATCCCGACTCCCTACGCCGGTGTGAGCCGGATCAGGTTCGAGGGTCTGCGCCGTCTCGCGCACTCTCAGCACCGCGGCGGTGCTCCCCTGTCAGTGGATGACGATCCCCCAGTCTAGCCGCTCGCGACGAGGCGGAGGATCAGCGCCGGGCCCGGATCGCCTGGTCGACCGCCGCAGCGGTGGCCTGCGGGTCCTCGGGGGACAGGAGATAGTGGGTGCTGCCGCGGCCGATGATCTCGACCATCGTGCCGGGCCGGGTGATGAGCAGCCGGTAGCGGGCCTGCACGTCCTCGAGCGTGAAGATCTTCCGCGTCCCCACCGGGGTCAGCTCTGCGGGCTGGGGCGTCGAGGCGCGTCCGCGGCGCCAGCCGTAGCCGCCCACCGCGAGCCCCACCTGCGAGCGCGGCAGCTCGCGCAGCTGGACGGTGCGGAAGTCCTCGAGCGGCCAGGGACGGCGCGGCAGGAACCCGCCGAGGCTCACCGTCAGCCCGTGCTCGTCGACGATGAAGCGCGTCCACTGCCCCATCCACGTCCACAGCGTCAGCAGCGCGAACAGCGCCACCACCAGCAGCGCGCCGAACACGGTGGAGCGCTGGGACATGAGCACGGCGAGCACCGCGCCCGTCACCACGGTGATCGCGATGCGGGTCCAGCCGATGGTGGAGGGCCGGGTGCGGCCCACGTAGAACGGCGGGTCCGGCCTCACCAGATCGTCACCCGCTCCTCGGGGGCGCGGTACATCCCGTCGCCCTCGCGGACGTCGAAGGCGGTGTGGAACTCGTCGAGATGGCCGACGACGGTGTTGCAGCGGAACTCCATCGGGGCGTGCGGGTCCACGGCGAGGCGTCGGATCGCCTCCTGGGTGCGGTTGCGGCCGCGCCACACGGTGGCCCACGACCAGAACACGCGCTGCAGGCCCGTGAAGCCGTCGATCTCGGCCTCCGCCTCGGCGGCGTCCCGGCTGGCGAGGTAGGCCTTCACCGCGATCGACAGCCCGCCCAGGTCGCCGATGTTCTCGCCGATGGTGAGCGCGCCGTTGACGCGATGGTTCTCGTCGAGCTCGCGGGGACTGAGCTCGGAGTACTGGGTGATCAGCTGCGCGGCGCGGGCGTCGAAGGCCTCGCGATCCTCGGGGGTCCACCAGGAGCGGAGGTTGCCGTCGCCGTCGTACTTCGAGCCCTGGTCGTCGAAGCCATGGCCCACCTCGTGCCCGATCACGGCTCCGATGCCGCCGAAGTTCACGGCGTCATCGGCCTCCGCGTCGAAGAACGGCGGCTGGAGGATCGCGGCGGGGAAGACGATCTCGTTGCGGCCGGGGTTGTAGTACGCGTTGACCGTCTGCGGCGTCATGTGCCATTCGGTCTCGTCGATCGGGCCGCCCACCTTGGCGTACTCGTGATCCGCCTCGAAACGGCGGGAGGCGCGTGCCGTGGCGACCAGATCGCCGGGCACGATCTCGAGCCCGTCGTACTCGCGCCACTGCTCCGGGTAGCCGATCTTCGGGGTGAACTTGGTGAGCTTGGCGAGCGCCTTCTGCCGCGTCGCCGGGGTCATCCACGGCAGATCCTCGATGGAGTCGCGGTAGGCGTCCATCAGCGCGTCGACCAGCTCCGTCATGCGTTCCTTGTGGGAGGCCGGGAAGTGGCGGGCGACGTACTCGCGGCCGACGGCGAAGCCGACCACGCCCTCGACGAAGGCGACGCCGCGCTTCCAGCGCTCACGCAGCTCCTCGGCGCCGGAGAGCACCTTCCCGGAGAAGGCGAACTCCTCCTCGACGAGCTCGGCCGGGCCGAAGGCGGCGTAGGAGGAGATCGCATGGACGGCGAGCCAGGTGCGCAGCACCGCGAGGTCCTCGCCGGCCAGCAGCTCGGCGGCGGCGGAGACGAACTCCGGCTGACCGATCGAGACCACCTCGAAGGCCGATGCCGGGGCGCCGGTGCCCTCGATGTAGGCGTCCCACGGGAAGGCGGGGGCGAGCTCCCGGCGCTGGGCGGCGTCCATCGGGTTGTAGGACTTCTCGCGATCGCGCAGGCGCACCACGTCGACGTGGCAGGCGGCCAGGCGGGTCTCGAAGTCCATCACGGCGGCGGCGAGATCCTCGGCCTCGCCGGGGACCAGGCCGGCGCGGCCGGGCAGCCCGGAGAGGCGGGCGAGGTTCGCCAGGTGCGCGGTGTACGCGGAGCGGATCTCGGCGTAGCTGTCCTCGCGGTAGTAGGACTCGTCCGGCAGTCCCAGCCCGCCCTGGTGGATCTTGACCTGGTAGCTGCTGGAGTCCTTGTCATCGGTCCACACGTAGGCCAGCAGCGCGGAGGCGCCGGAATCCGCCGCGGCCATGGCGCGGGTGATCGCCTCCAGGTCGGTGGCGGAGGTGATCGCGGACAGCAGCTCCTCGAACACCTCGAAGCCGGCGCGCTCGATCGCCTCGGTGTCCATGAACATGCGGTAGAGGGCGCCCACCCGGGCGTGATCGGTGGTGGGGACCTGCTCGCCGCGCGGGTCCGCGGCCTCCGCGTCCCGCGCCGCCTCCTCGACGACCTCCCGCACCCGCTCCTCGGAGAGGTCGCGCAGGGCGTGGAAGGCACCGTCGCTCGACCGGTCCGCCGGCATCACGTGCTCGCGCAGCCAGGTGCCGTTGACGTGGCCGAAGAGGTCGTCCTGGATCCGCACCCCCTCGTCGACCTGGTCGAGGGAGAGGCCCGAGGGGCGGGCGGCGGGGGTGGGGGCAGCGGTCATCATCGGCTCCTGCGCGGTGGGGGTGAGGGGGTGCGAGATCGTGGGGCGGCGCTCAGAGGGCGAGCACGCCGAAGACGGCGAGCGCCAGGGTGAGCAGTCCGAGGGCGATCGGGGCGTAGGCCCAGGGGCTGCGGGAGCGTTCGGCCGGCGCGCGGCGGTGCAGCACGAGCGTGGACAGGCCCACGCCGATCGAGAGCACCGCGGTGCCCGCCACGAGGATCGGCGAGAGGATCACGAGCACGGTCGCACCGACCTGGAACAGCGCGGTGCCGGTCACGTCGAGCAGGCGCATCACCACGGTGGAGCGGGCGCCGACGCGGTGCGCGAGCATCGTCGAGATCGCCTCCTCGGACCATTCGCCGGGGCGGGCGATGCGGCGGCGGGTGGTGACCGTCTGCGCGGTGGCGAGGGCCAGCCACACCAGGGCGCAGCCGGCACCGACCCAGATGCCCAGGTGCGTGCGCAGATCGGCGGGCCACAGCAGCAGCGCCATGAGCACCGCGGCGACGCGCAGCAGCTCCTCGACGATGCTGCGCACGGCGAGCAGGCCGGGGTTCACAGCCAGCTGCTTGCGGGTGCGGGCCACGAAGAGGCTCGTGGCGACCAGGGACAGCAGCTGCACCGCGCCGAGCGCGATGCCGAGCAGCAGCGGCACCGGGGTGAGCGGGGCGAAGGGCAGGATCGCCAGCAGCAGCACCACGCCCAGCGCGGGGATCAGCAGCGCCTGGATCGACAGGCCCTTGACGAGATCCCGGACGAGATCCGCGCCCGTGGGCGGATGGTCGTGGCCGGAGTGGTCGTGGGGGTCGTCACAGTGCGGTCCGGCCGCGGCGGGGGTGTCGGTCATGGAGCTCCTTCTGGGTCCCGACCAGCGTACCGGGGACGGACCGGACGCTGGCTGTCAGCAGGGGTGTGGAACGATGGTGTCGTGAGGACGGATGTGATGAACACCAGCGGAGAGGGCCTCTCCCCCCTCCAGCGCCAGCGTGCGGCCGGCGCCGTCGTGGCGGCCGCTGCGGGGGATGCCCTGGGCGCCCCCTATGAGTTCCAGCCGCCCGTGCCCGACTCGGAGGACATCGACATGATCGGCGGCGGGGTGCTCGACTGGCATCCCGGCGAATGGACCGATGACACCGCGATGGCGATCGTGGTGCTCGAAGCCTCCCTCGCCGCCTCCGACGGCCACGACCTGCGGGTCGAGACGGCCCAGGACCACATCTCGCGCGAGTGGTACTCCTGGTCGCTGGGCACCCCGGACATCGGCACGCTCACCTCGCAGGTGGTGCGCACCGCCGCGGACCTCGCCCGCGTGGACGGCCACTACGCGCCCCGCGCGAAGGATTTCCGGATCGCCGCCGATTCCGCGCACGAGCAGCTGCCGGCCTCCGCCGGGAACGGCTCGCTCATGCGCGTGCACGCCTCGGTGCTGCCCTACCTGCTCTCCCCCGAGGAGGACGCGGTCGAGGCGATCATCGCCGTGTGCCGCCTCACACATGTGCACCCCGACACCATCGAGGCGAGCGTCCTGTGGGGCCTGGCCGTGCGCCACGCCATCCGCACCGGCGAGATCGACGTGCGGCAGGGCCTGCCGCACCTGCCCGAGGAGCGGCGCGACCTGTGGAGCGACCGGATCGCGGAGGCGGAGCAGTCCACCCCGGTGATGTTCCGCCGCAACGGATGGGTGGTCGGCGCCTTCCAGGCGGCCTGGTCGGCGATCGTCGGGGTGAGCCCGATCCCCGAGGGCAAGTTCGCGCAGCGCGACGCGATGGTCGCGGCGCTGAGATCCGCGGTCCGCGCCGGCTACGACACCGACACGGTCGCCTGCATCACCGGCGCGCTGATGGGCGCGGCGCTGGGCCCCAAGGCGGTGCTGCCGGAGTGGCACCGGATGCTGTTCGGCTGGCCGAGCTATGAGGTCGACGAGCTCTACGGGCTGGTCGAGAGGGTCATCGCGCCCATGGTCCGCGACACCGAGGGGACGCTGCCGTGAGCGCCGCGCCCTGGCGGCTGCGGATCCTCACCTGGAACCTCTGGGAGCTGCGCGGCGACATCGCCGCGCTGATCGAAGCCGTGGAGGACCTGCAGCCCGACGTGCTGCTGGTCCAGGAGGCGCCGCGCTTCGTGCTGCCCACGGCGCGCCTGCAGTGGTTCGCGCGCCGCATCGGCCGACGGGTGCTGCTCGGCGGGGCGGGCGGTCGCGGCCTTGCGATCCTCGGGACCGACGAGGTGGCCGCGCAGGTGATCCGCCGCGGCACGCACCCGGTCGCCCAGACGCTCTCGGACCTGAACTCGACCTACCCGCGCGGCGTCGCCGCGGTGCGGCTCTCGATCCCCGGCGGCGGCGCGGCGGTGGTCGCCTCCACCCATCTGGCGCTCCAGGAGGACAACCGCCGGCATCATGCGGAGCACCTGGCCGCCCTGGTGCGCGGGGCCGGGGCCCCGGTCATCGTCGGCGGCGACCTCAACGAGACCGCGCAGGGCGCGGCCCGCCGCTTCCTGGCACCGCTGCTCGCGGATCCCGCGGCGCAGACCGAGCACACCTTCCCGGCCGCCTCCCCGACCCGCCGCATCGACGCGGTGCTCGTCACGGAGGGGGCGCGGGTGCTCGAGGCGCGGGCCGTGCGCTCGACCGATCGGGTGGAGGAGGCCCGCCTGGCGGGCGCCTCGGATCACCTGCCCACGCTGGTGGACGTCGAGCTGACGGGCCCGTTCAGGGCCTGACGTGCAGCCCGGTGCGCAGGGCGACGAGATCGTCCTGCCCGCCGACGTGCCGGATCGCGATCCCCTCGGCGCTCGTGTCGCGGACCGTGAGCTGTGTGCGGTACGAGTCCACGGCGCGGTGCACGGCCTCGGCGGTGCCGGGATGCTCGCGCCACTGGATGTGCGGGTCCGTGGAGCCGCCGCTGGCGATCTCGACCAGGGGCACCCCGGTGCGGGCGCAGGCGCCGACGGCGACATGATGGGCGCGGACGTGGTCGGGATGGCCGTAGGTGCCCTCGTCGTCGTAGCCGATGACGGCGTCGGGCCGGACGTGCGCGAGGAGGGCGACGAGGTCGTCGACCGCGTCCTCGAGCGGGCGGAGCGAGAAGCTGTCGGCCCCCGCGGAGTCGGACGGGCCGGCGAGGCCCTCGCGCACCCAGCGCATGCCGGAGTCGCGGTAGCGGCGCGGCGCGGCGCCGGGGGCCAGGGCCGGGGCGGTGCCGAGCCAGTGCCGTTCGGCGATCCCCAGCGCGCTCGTGGCCGCGTCGATCTCGGCCTCCCGGATCTCCTCGAGCGGGCGCGTCTCCTGTGCGGGGATGGAGCCGGGGACGATCTCGCCCTCCTCGCCGCGGGTCGCGGTCACCAGCACCACGCGCGTCCCGGCCGCGACCAGGGAGGTGAGCAGCGCGCCGGTGGAGAGCGATTCGTCGTCGGGGTGCGCGTGGACGGCGAGGACGGTCGAGGCGTCCTCGAGCAGCTGCCACGGCGCGGGGACCGGCACGGGGGTGTGGCCGGGGAGGGCGGAGTCGGAGGTCATGAGGCGGCTCCCGGAGCGGTGTGGCGCGCGGTGACGGTGGTGTACAGGCTCGCGAGGGCGTCGGCGGCGCTGTCCCAGGTGCGGGTGGCGGCGAACTCGCGGGCGGAGCGCACCGCGGCACGGTAGCGGTCCTCGTCGTGCAGCAGCGACTGCAGCGCCTCGGCCCAGACGTCGGGGTCGCGGCTGTCGAGCACGAGCCCGTCGGGGGCGACGGCCTCCTGCACCCCGCCGGCGCAGCGCCAGGCGATCACGGGGGTGCCGCTCGCCTGGGCTTCGAGGGCGACCAGACCGAAAGTCTCCGACCAGCTGGTCAGCAGCAGGGCACCCGCGCACCGCATCGCCTCGGCGAGCTCGTCGCGTCCCAGCGAGCCGACGATCTCCACGCGGTCCTCGACCCCGAGCTCGCGGGCGAGGGCGCGCAGCTGCTCGAGGTACTCGGCGAAGTCCTGGGAGATGCCGCCGGCGAGCACGAGGCGGGCCTCGAGGGAGGGGTCGAGGTGGGCGAGGATCTCGAGCGCGAGATCGGGGCCCTTGAGGGGCTGGAGTCGGGCGGTGAACAGCAGGGTGGGGCGGATCCGTCGCTCCTGCACGTCGGGGCAGGGGCGGAAGCGTTCGACGTCCACGCCGGGGCGGACCACGCTCAGCCGGGAGCCCGGCACGCCGTACCGCTCGCCGACGGTGCGGGCCTCCGCCTCGGAGACCGCGACGACGAGATCGGAGCCGGTCGCGGCGAACTGCTCGCCGGGGATGCGGCCCTCCGATTCGGCGGGCTCCCCGGCGTCGAGGGTGCCCGCGCCCTCCGGGGCGGCGACCGAGTGGAAGGACTGCAGGTGGGGGATGCCGAGCTCGCGGGCGATCGGCAGCGCGGCGACTCCGCTGAACCAGTGATGGGAATGGAGGAGATCCCAGCCGCCGGCGGAGTCCGCGGTGAGGACCTCGCGCAGGGCCGCGCGGAAGGGACGGATCGCCTGCTCCATCGCGCTCTTGGCCAGCGGCCTCGCCGGTCCTGCATCGAGGTGGAACAGGCGCACGCCCTCGGCGACCTCGACGACGTCCGGCGCGGCGGGGTCGCTGCGCCGGGTGAAGAGGTCGACCTGGTGCCCGAGCCGCGCGAGGGCGAGGGACTGCTCGAGCACGACGACGTTCATGCCGCCGGCGTCCGCGCCTCCGGGCTCCTCGAGCGGGGAGGTGTGCAGGGAGACCGCGGCGATGCGCAGAGAGGGGGAGGACATGCCCGCCATCCTAGGCGCGCGGCGCGGTGACGGTGCGGGCGATCGCGGTGCCGTGGATCGTGACGCGGGCGGGGGAGCGGCGGCAGAGGATGTCATGGTGTTCGCCTGTGACGAAACTTGACGCGGCCTGCGTCACGGGAAGTTGAAACGGGCATCAGCATGATAGAGCCTGAAACGCATGGAGACGGCGGAGAAGGTTGACTGGGCTGCACTGAACGCCCATGCGGCGGGCCGTCCTGCTCGCCGCTTGGTGTCCAAGGCGATCGCGGCGGCCGGTGGTGACCGACACCCCGGGGTGGTGCTCGACCTCGGTGCCGGCGCCGGTGCCGACTCCCTGCAGTTCGCCCGACGCGGCTGGACGGTGCACGCCTACGACAGCGACGACACCCTCGCCGCACGCCTGGTGGAGAACGAGCGGATGACCGGCTCTGTCCAGTTCCACCACACCGATATCGCCGATGTGCCGGTGTTCCCGGCGGCGCAGATCGTCTACTCGACCTACACCCTGGGCCTGCTGGGCCCGTCGGCGCTGCCCGAGGTGTGGCGGAAGCTCGTGGCCGCCCTCCCGCGCGGAGGCGTGATGGCGGTGGACTTCTTCGGCACGAACGACACCTGGGCGGAGCGCTCCGACGTGGCGACCCTGCCGCTCGAGGAGATCGACGAGATGTTCCGGGGCTTCCAGGTGATTGATCGTTCCGTGCGCGACGAGGACGGCCGCTTCCTGGCCGACAAGAAGCACTGGCACGTCATCACCACCCTCGCCCGGAAGCTGCACTGAGGCTGTCCGGCTCGTCCCCTCGAGCGGCGCAGCCCGCACTCCCTGCATGACGCGATGCCGGCGACTCCCTGTGCCGGCGACTCCCGGTGCCGGCGACCCTCGATGCGCGGTGACGCGTGGAGATCTAGGTGTAGTTGGTCATGACGTTGTCGACGCTGGCGTGGAGACGTGAGGCCGGGGGCTGATCGCCGCAGGCGGTGTGGGGCCGATGGACTCTTCTATGTCTGTCAAGCCATGGCCGGTGCCGCGTGGAGGGCTTCGAGGGTTCGGTATATCCGGCGGGCGAGATAGCGCTTGAGGCAGCGTCGGATTTCTTTTGTCGTGAGCCCCTCAGCCCGCCGCCTGGCGACGTAGGCGCGCGTCTCAGGGTCGTGAACCATCCGGGTGACCGTGGCCATGTGGAGCGCGCGATTGAGTCTTCGATCGCCTCCGCGATTCAGTCTGTGGCGAGTGGTGTTTCCCGACGACGCAGGGATCGGACTCACGCCTGCCAGTGCCGCGAAGGCAGCTTCATCCCGCATGCGCCCACGGTGTGACCAGGCTGAATAGGCGACTGCGGCGGTCACGGGCCCGATGCCCGCGAGGTCCAGCAGCGGGGCGGCCTTGCTCTGATGCAGAAGGTCTTCAAGCCGGGAGCGGTTCTCCGCGAGCTCGGCATCGAGTGCACGAATTCGCTTGGCCAACCGATGAGCCTCGGCTCGTGCAGCCGAGAGCGCAAGGTTTTCAGAACGAGTGCGCCAAGCAGCCACTTCGATGATCTGACCGTTGGTCAACGGCCTTCGAGCATCGAGACCGAGATCGGCGGTGCGAAGCAGGGCCGTAAGCGCGTTGACGTTAGCAGTACGTTCAGTGCTCATGTGCTCCCTCGCGGTCGTCAGGACGCGTAACGCTGGGCGCAAGCCATCATCGGCGCGGGGGTGGCGTAGCCGGTCGTTCTCCAGCGGCAGGACCGCAGCGCCGATGCGGTGCGCATCGAGGGGGTCCGACTTTCCGACGCTGTGATGTGCCCGTGCATTCATGCGGGCTGCCTCGGCCACCTCGTAGCCGGTGTCGGCGACTATTCGTGCGAGCCGTGCGCCATAGGTAGCAGTGCCTTCGATCACCCATAGGGCGGCTAGGTCTCCGCCTACGAGACGAGAAGCCCAGTCCACGGCGCGATTCAGGCCGGCGGGCGTCGTCGGGAACTGCTTAGCAGCGTTCTGTTCACCGGTGGCTGCGGTCAGGATTGCGTAGCTGTGGCTGCGGGCATGGGTGTCCACTCCGATGACGAACGGGCGGGTATGCGCGACGATGGCCATGGCGGTTCGTACTTCCTTCCGAGACGAGACTGATGACGCGGCCGCAAAGGGCCGGCGCGAGCCTGGATGGAAGTCACTTCGGGGCAATACTGTGATGGGTCACGACCTCGCCGAAGAGACGCGGGACGGACAGTCTTCTGATCAAGCCATCGGAGTGGGCCGGGCGAGCGCCAGCCGCCCTGCGCCGGAGTCGGACATGTCCATCGAAACGCACCCGTTGGGGGCGAATAGTTGTATGAGCCACGACCTCGGCGCGGGAGCGGCACAGTGCCCACCCTGCCAGCCAGTTCCAGACCAGCCGCTCCAACACTCACAGTAGTTGTAGTGGTGCAGCCAGACGCCGTGACGGTTCCGGCGCTCCTGCTCGGACTCGAACACCTCTGCGTAGAGGAACTCGTCGACGGTGATCCGCTGGAACCGCTCGACCTTCCCGTTGTGGCGGGGCGTGTAGGGGCGGGTCCGCTGATGGCGGGAGACCTTCCCGCGAATCGACCTGGCGAACGCGTTTGAGCGGTAGTTCGGTCCGTTGTCGCTGATCAGGCGCGTGATCCGGGTGATCCCGTGCGCGGCGAAAAACGCGAACGCCCGATGGAGGAATCCGATCGTCGTCGCCGCTGTCTCGTCCTCGAGTGGTTCGGTGTAGGCCAGGCGCGAGAACCCGTCGATCGCCGAGTGAAGGTAGGTGTAGCCAACCCGCCGGCCCTTTCCCCGCTTCGACGCCCGCCCGAGGGCGCTGTCGCGTCCGTGGACCTTCCAGCCGCCGCCGTCGGGGATCTTCCCGACCTTCTTCACGTCGACGTGGATCATGTGCCCGGGATAGCGGGCGGTGATCGTGCCCGGCTGACGCAGGTTCCCTCCGTCGGGAGTGATGTCGCGGATCCGGTTCAGGCCCAGGCGGTCCAGCCACCGGGTCACGGTCCGCACGCAGCAGTGGACCCCATGGCCATCGGCGAGCTCACGAGCGATCCGGCGGGCGGACCACTTCTGTTTCCGCCGCCAGTGCTCGATCAGCTCCACCACCCACCCCTCCAAGCGGGACGGGCGGTGCGCGGGGGCGCTGGAGTGCTCCTCGAGCCCGGCTGCACCGGCAGCCCGGTAGCGTCCGACCCACTTCGAGAGCGTGGCGCGAGCTATGTGGAACTCCGCAGCGACGTGCGCGATCGGACGACCCCTCGCGAGCACCTGGTCGACCGCACGCCGCCTTCCGACAGCCGTCAGTGGAGCATTACGGTGGGTCATGGAACGGGTCTCCTCCCAGCAGATGAATGGCTTCAGCACCACCCATCGTGCCGGTCAGGGACCCGTTCCTTCATCCCCGCTCCGTGACTACAACGTCATGACCCGCAACATCTAGGCGGGAGGCGGGGCCGGCGGAGGATCTGCTTCAGGTGGTGAGCCCGCCGGCGGCTCGTCGGCCTCCGAGGAGGGCGGCTCCTGCGCGGTGCTGGTCGCCGAGTGCAGCAGCGGCGGCCGCCAGGAGATCCCTCGCGCGCCGTGCGGGCTGGTCCAGACCCAGGCTGCGGGCGGTGCGTCCGCGCTGCCGGGTGCCTGTGCAGGCCCCGAGGTCTCTCCGGACGCCGTGGAGACGGACGCCGAGGAGGCCTCGCCGGTGAGCACCTCGAGCAGCCACAGCCCGTGCTCCTTGAGCAGATTGCAGCGGACGCAGAGCCCCTGCCCGTTCGCGTAGCTGGTCGGGCCGCCGCGGTGGTAGGGCACGACGTGATCGCTGTGCCGGATCCGCGCGTTGCACCAGGGGGTGCGGCAGGTGGAATCCCGCCACCGGATCATCCGGGCCAGCCCGGCCGGGAAGGCGCGCGCCCGTGACTCCATCCCGACCAGATCGCCGGTGCGGGGGTTGACGTAGAGGCGGCGGAAGAAGGCGGAGACCTCCTCATCGGGATGGTCGCCCTCGTCATGGCGCAGATGGCCGGGCGGTCTGCCCAGGAGCGTGTCCCGGACGATGTGCGCGGGAATGCTGCCGTAGCCCTCCAGATGGGCGCTCTCGGCCTCGTCGTCGCGGTCGAAAAGGGCCCTCTCGGTGATGACGATGCCGATCTCGATCCCCGGCGTGGTCCGCGGCCGTCGGGGAGGCTCCGAGGGTGCGGTCGCTTCCAGCTCCTCTGCTGGGACGATGCCCTCGAAGGCGTCCGGAGCGCTCGCGGCGCTCGAGGTGCGTGCTGCATCCTCTGTGCTCATCGCCTCGGCGGCAGGCGCCGTGCCCGAGGAGGCTGTGCCCTCGCGCCGGGCGAGGACGGCGTCGACCAGCAGATCGGCCTCGAGCGCGGGCACCGAGGTCTTCGCCCCGGCGGCGCGCAGCGATTCGGCCTCGGCCTGCAGCGCCGACATCATGCCCACGGCGTCGATCCCGCGCAGCACGGCGCTCACGCGGGCCATCCCGTCGGCCAGCGGCGTCATGCTCAGGTGTCGGCCCCTCGCCGCGCGCTCCGCACGCTCACGGGAGGTCTCCGGCTCGAGCCGCTGGACCATCTCGTCGATGTTCGAGCGCAGGCGCTTGTGCCCTTTCCCGTGCAGGGTGAGGGGAGAGACGCGGATGAGCTCGTCGATGCGCCGGCAGGTCTCCGGCGATGCCGTGGACAGCGCACCCGCGACCGTCGAGGCCTGCTGTGCCGTCACCGCGCCCTCCCACAGCGCATCGACCGTGCCCGGCATGTGCTGCACGAGCCGCCGCGCGGAGGCGAGGGAGAAGGAGGAGGCGGCGGGGGAGACACGACGAGCCAGGGCGATCTCGTTGTTCGCGCCCCTGCCCTGCGCCGCGGCGGGCACGCCGCGCTGCTCGTCCGCGCGGCGGATCCGCTGCTCGGCGGTGACCTGCCAGGCGGCGTCCATCGCGGAGAGCGAGGAGCGGAGATGATCGAGCCCCGCGAGCACGGAGAGGGCCTCCTGCGGGGATCCGGGTGCGGTCTCCGGCAGCGGATCCCGCACCGAGCCGGTGCGGGTGAAGGCGGTGAGGGTGGCTGTGAGGAGCTGGGCGAGGACCACGCGCGCGGCTGCGCTGGCCTCGATCTCGGTGAGGGTGGAGGCGACCGTGTCCAGCACGTCCACCGGCCGCGCGGCGGCGTCCCGGCGGGGGTCGTCACCACCGGGGCGGGGTCCGTCGCTGTTCGTCGCATCCATACCTCAATCGTATGGAAGTTCGAAACCCGCAACCAGGCCCCCGCAGTTTCTGTGGATAACCTTCCGGCCGCCACCAGAAATGTGGAAACACCTGTGGAGAAATGTGCTCGGTGGAGGAAAGGTCGCGGCAGATCACGCCCCTCCGTCCGTCAGGTCTCGACCTCCACCGCCGCTCAGCGGCCGAGCAGCGTGAGCACCGCCGTCACCCGGCGATGCACGCTCGCGTCCTCGCTGAGCCCGAGCTTCGCGAACAGGCGCTGAGTGTGCTTCTCCACCGCGCCCCCGCTGATGAACAGCCGCTGCGAGATCCCGGCATTCGTCAGGCCCTCGCCCATCAGCTCGAGCACCTCGCGTTCGCGCGGGGTGAGCTCGTCCAGCGGGGTGCGCCGGCGGGAGGCGATCACCTGGCCCACGACGTCCGGATCGATCGCGACCCCGCCGGCCGCCACCCGCTCGATGGATTCGAGGAAGGTGCGGATGTCGAACACCCGGTCCTTGAGCAGGTACCCCGTGGACCGTTCCCCGGATTCGATGAGCTCGGTCGCGTACCCCACCACCACGTACTGGCTGAGCAGCACGATCGGCGCCTCCGGCCACTCCCGGCGGATCTCCTGGGCGGCGCGCAGCCCCTCGTCGGTGTGGCTGGGCGGCATGCGGATGTCGGAGATGATGAGGTCCGGCCGCAGCTCGAGCGCACGGACCATCAGCTCGGTGCCCGTCGCGGCGGTGCCCGCCACCTCGTGGTCGTTGTCCTCGAGCACGAGCCGGAGCCCCTCGCGGATCAGCGCGGAATCATCGGCGATCAGGACCCGCACGGGATCACCGCCTCGACCCGCGTGCCCTGCTCCGTCGGAGAGGTCACCGTGAGGCGACCCTCCAGGGAGGCGACCCGGCCGGCCAGCCCGGCCAGCCCGCCGCCGGTGCGCATCTCGGCGCCGCCGCGCCCGTCGTCCTCGATCCTCACCCGGGCATCATCGCCGATCCGCGCCACCTCCACGACCACCGACCCGGCGTCGGAGTGTTTGGCCGCATTGGTCAGCGACTCGGAGACGACGTAGTAGATCCCGATCTCGACGTGCTCGGGCAGGTCGAGGGCGGGGCACTCGATGCTGGTGGGGAGCGGCGAGATCGCGGCCAGCTCGGTGAGCGCGGCGGCGAGGCCGCGATCGACAAGGATCGGCGGCGCGATGCCCCGGGAGAGCCGGCGCAGGTCGTCCAGGGTGAGTCCCAGCTGTTCGCGGGTCTCGCGCAGCACGGCCTGCGCCTTCTCGGGATCCTTCACCGCGAGCGCCTCCACCCGGGCGAGATCCATCGAGGCGCGCACCAGGCGCTGCTGCGGTCCGTCGTGCAGATCGCGCTCGAGGCGTCGCAGGGCGGCGGATTCGGCGGAGCGGCCGGCGGCGCGCGACTCCTCGGTGCGCAGCAGGCGCTGTTGCTCCTGGTGGCGCGAGCTCAGCAGACCGCGCGCCACCCCCTGATGCAGGGCCGTGAGCCCGCGCACCACCGGGCCGAGGGTCAGCAGGAACACCAGCCCGATGGCGAACTGCAGGAGCATATCCGCCGGGAGCGCGTACTGCTCCGGCACGCCCAGCAGCGTGCCGAGGCCGTCGCCCTGCACGTCGGGCAGCACCCGGTCCAGCACGAGCGTCGCCAGCGGTGCGCCGATCGTGGCGATCGCGCCGAGGGTCCAGGCCAGCGCCAGCGGGAAGGTGACCATGGCCAGCAGGAAGTTGACCAGCACCCACAGCGAATCCAGCCATTTCTGGGGATCGGTGAGCGGGGTGAGCAGGCGACGGATCCGGCCGGCGCCCGACGGGGCGCGCACCGGCTCCGGGGCGGGCAGCTCGGTGCCGAGGACGGCGCGCTGCAGCGCACGCTCGGCTCCCGCGAAGCCGTGGGCCACGTGCACGCCGGCCACGAGGATCGGCAGGCCCACCCAGACGACGACGGAGGAGACGCCCGCCGCGAGCAGCCCGATGAGGAGCGAGAAGCCGACCGCTCCCAGCAGCAGGGCGACGAACCCGTAGGCGAGGAAGCGGCCGATGCGGGACGCCCAGGCGCCGACGGACCAGCGCTCGGACGGCGGCGACGGCTCCGTGGAGGAGGGAGGGGCGTCGAGGGTGTCGGGCAGGGGCATCGTGGTCATGTCTCCACTCTGGCGATGGATGCTCGCGCGACCCATCCTGTCACCGGGTGGATCATTGTCGGGCTGGCCCGACGCCGGTGCTGCTCGCGTCGCTGCCATCCGCCTCGGCGAGCGCCCGGGCGCCGTCCCACAGGGTGAGGCAGAAGGGGTGGCCGACGGGATCGGCGTAGACCAGGCAGTGGTCGGCGTTCGGCTGGGCGGCGTATCGGGTCGCTCCCGCCGCCAGCACCCGCGGCGCCGCGGCGGTCAGGTCGTCGACGAGGAAGTCGAGGTGGATCTGCATCGGAGGGTCTCCGGACGGCCAGCTCGGCGGCCGGAAGCCGTCCACCTGCTGGAACCCGATCTCGGTGCCGGAGGTCCGCACTGTCGCGAAGCGGGCGTCACCCCGTGCGGTGCCGCCGGTGATCTCGGCGTAGAACCTGGCCGGGGCGAGAGCGTCCGGCGCGTTCACGGTGACGGCGTCGAGCGTGATGGCCGTCGACATCACGCCACGTCCGCATCCTGGTAGGCGGCGATCAGCTCGTTCCAGCGGTCCTCCCAGAGGGACGGGAGGCCGATGAGGGAGCGCGCGAGGTCCTCGAGGTGTGCCTGCCAGCCCGCCCCGTGGGCGGGCAGCTCGGCCACGGGAAGGCCGCGCTCCTCGACCACCAGCCTGGTCCGCTCACCCTCTGGGGTGAGCCACGCCTCGATCTGCGTCTCCCCATCGGCCCCGGGGTCCGAGGTGAGTCGGAGGTGACGGGGCGGTTCGCAGGCGTCGATCCGCGCCGGGCCCGACCAGCCGCTGGTCCAGGAGGACCGGACGATCCCGCCGGGGCGCAGATCTCCCGCGACCTCGCCGATCCAGCGCGCGAGGCGCTCGGGTTCGGTGCAGGCGCGCCACAGGTCCTCGATGTCGGTGTCGTAGAGGTCCTCGACCCGTACGGCGCCTCGGGTGTCGTCGATCCGACGCATGCTGCCGATGATGGTCATCTCCGTGCCTTCTTCCCTCGGGCGATCTCGGTGTGGAGAGCGTCGAGCCGGTGCTCCCAGAGCGAGCGATACGCCCCGAGCCACTCGTCCAGCTCGGCCAGCGGCGCAGGGCGCAGGCTGTAGATCCGGCGCTGGGCGTCCTGCTCGACCTCGACCAGTCCGGCGTCCCTCAGCACCCGCAGGTGGCGCGACACCCCCGGCCGGGCGATGGGGAGCGCCTCGGCGAGCTCGCCGACGGTCGCCGGATGATCCCGCAGGATCTCCAGCACCGTGCGTCGATTCCCGTCGGCCAGGGCCTGCAGCACCGCATCCATGACCCGAATGTACCCGGATGGGTACGTAACCGCAAGGGTACATAAGGGGCTTGGAGTCGGGCCGGCCGGCCCGGCGTCCTCAGGCCCGCTCGCAGATCTCCTTGAGGGTCACCAGGTCCTCGGCGACCGCGGCGGCGTCCTCAGCGAACTCCTCCTCGGTCATCGTCCCCCGGCGCAGCGTGAACACGACCTCGCACGAGGTGTCGTCGAGGGCCATCACCCGCAGCGGGTTGAGCACGGATTCGCCGCTCGGGAGGGTGACCGTGTGGTCCATGACCCCGTGGACGTTCTCGGGGACGAAGCTGACCAGCACTCGTCCCATCGGCGAGTTCATCGACCACTGGGAGACCTCGCGCTGCACCTCGCTGCCGGCGAGGCCCCCGGCCCAGCGCGGCAGGTTCCGCGGATCGGAGGCGAAGGCGTACACCTCGCGCCAGGGGCGGTCGATGACGACGTCGAGATGACGGGAGCTGTCGGCGGGGGAGGCGGGCGCGTCGGGCTCGGTGGTCCGGTCGGTGGGCTTCTCGCTCTCGTTCATGGCCGTGAACCTAACAGACCCGCCGGTCACGCGGCGGCGCCCTCCGAGGCGCTCGCCGGTGCGCTCGGCAGGGCAGTGGTGAGGCGCACGGCCTCCTCCCACGCCGTCGGTGCGAGCCCCTCCTGCGAGGTGAGCACCCCGGGCCGCAGCACGCACGGCGCGTACCAGAGCTCGGAGATCCCGGACAGCTCGCGCGCGAAGGTGCTCACCCCGCTCAGGGCGCGGACCGACCAGCGGGGGATCCGCCACGGCCGGCGGGGGCGCCGTCCGGTCAGCGCCGAGACGGCCCAGATCAGCTCCTGCTGGGTCCGCGCGGGGGCCGACGGGGCGTGCAGGACCGCATCGCCCTCGCCGTGCGCCGTCAGCCGGTCCCCATGGCGGGCGGCGTGGAGCATCGCCCGCGCGAGGTCCGGAACGAAGGTGAGGGTGTGCGGCGCGTCGGGCGCGCCGAACACGATCGGGCGACGCCCGGCGAGGATCGGCTCGATCACCATCGCGCAGGCCACCGAGGCGCCCGTGCCCATCGTCGTCGGCCCCACGAGATCCGAGGCGATGATGCTGAGCGTCCGCGCGGGGTGGGCCAGGCGCTGGGAGAGCAGCGCGATCCGCACCGCGCCCTTGGCGTCCAGCGGCGAGGGCGCGGCGCCCTCGGCCAGGTCGCGGGCCGCGCCCTGGAAGCCGTACATCGACTCCGGGAACACCGCCGGGATGCCCCGCTCGGCTGCGGCGTCCAGCACCGCGAGCTCCCGCGGAGGCAGGTCCCGTGCCCACTGCCGGGCGTCGTACGGGGCGTGGAAGCAGGCCTGGATCGAGTCGGCGCCCTCGAGCGCCTCGGCGAGGGCGGCGGGATCCCGGACGTCCCCCGCGACGCGGCGCAGGCCCGGGCTCGGCTCGACCTCGCGCCGGCGCAGCACCGTGACGGCGTCCCCGTCGGCGAGCGCGCGGGCGATGACCTCGCGGCCGATCTGTCCTTCTCCGATGACGAGGTGGTGCATGACATCCTCCAAGTGTGAGCAGTGCTCTCGAAATGAGGGTTTCAGTGAACACTGCTCTCGATCCCGAGTCAAGAGCACTGCTCTCGTTCTGTGGGAGGATGACCCCATGTCTGCTGATCACCCGCCCCACAGCGCCCCTCGCCCGGGCTCCCGCGCCGCCGCTCGGGAGAGGACCATGGCGCGCATCATCGAGCTCGGCAACGCACAGCTGCGCGAGCACGGGGCGGCGGAGCTGAGCGTCCGAGAGATCGCACGGGGGCTGGGCATGGTCTCCTCGGCGATCTACCGCTACGTGGCCAGCCGGGACGAGCTGCTCACGCTGCTCATCGTCGACGCCTTCGAGGACCTCGCCGGCACGGTCGAGAACGCCGTCGAGCAGGCCGCGGGGGAGGAGGGGGCCGGGGGCCCGCGAGCACGATTCCTCGCCCTCGGCGACGCGATGAGCGCCTGGGCGGTCGCGCACCCTGAGCGCTGGACGCTGCTGTACGGCACCCCGGTGCGCGGCTACGCGGCCCCTGCGGAGAGGACCAACGACGCGGGGACGCGCGTGATCCGGGCGGTGCTCGCCATCGCGGCGGACGCCCACGCGCAGGGCGGCTCGCCGGGCGCGGAGACGGGGCGAGGCGAAGCAGGGATCGACCTCCCGCCGGGCGTCACCGCGCTGCTCGAGGACCACGTGGACGAGTTCGGGATCGCCACCCCCGCGCACGCGGCGTTCGAGGCGCTCACCGCGTGGAGCAGTCTCGTCGGTGCGATCAGCGTCCACGTGTTCGGCCAGCTCGGCCCCGATGCCGTCGCCGTCGGCGAGCAGATCCTCGCTGCTCAGGTGCGGAGGCTCGCGGACCTCATCGCCCCTCGCTGATCCCGTCGTCGAGGACCCCGATCCCGTCGAGCGCGCCGAGCGCCGTGCGCGCCACGGCACGGAGGGTCTGCGGCTCGCGCAGCACCGCCCCGTCGGCCGACGGGGCCACCACCACCCAGCGCGCCGCACCGCGCCGGCGCATCCGGCCGATCTCGATGCTGCGGCCCCCGGTCAACGGGATCACCAGGGCACCGCTCGGACCGGTCACCAAGCGTCTGTCCAGCTCAGGGCGGTGTTCGAGCAGGAGGGCGCGGATCGCCTCCCGCTCGGCGAGCGCTGTGCTGCCCGAGGCGGGGTGCGAGAGGATCGAACCCGAGGAAGCCATGCCCCGAGCGTAGGGACGGGGTGCGACAGCCGAGCGATGGCGCGGCCGGTGCTCTCAGGCCTCGACGGCGGGCGCGAGAGCGCGACCATCGCGGCGGGGCGCGCGGCGCGGGGGTGCCTACGATGAGAGGCATGGACCAGCGCACAGAGGACGGCAGCGCGGGCGACGCGGACTACGGAGCCATCGGCTCCGCGTACTCGAGATATCGCCGCCCGGACCCGCGGATCGCGGCCGTGATCGCCGATGCGCTCGGCGAGTCCCGCACCGTGCTCAACGTCGGTGCCGGCACCGGCTCCTACGAGCCGCAGGGCCGCGAGGTCACCGCCGTCGAGCCCTCGGCCGCGATGCGCGCCCAGCGCCCGGAGCATCTGCCCCGCGCCGTGGATGCGACCGCCGAGCAGCTCCCCTTCGCCGACGGCGCCTTCGATGCCGCGATGGCCACCTTCAGCGTCCATCAGTGGAAGGACCCCGCCGCCGGGCTGCGTGAGATGCGGCGGGTGACCCGCGGACCCGTCGTGGTCCTCACCTGCGATCCGCGGCGCGTCGAGGAGTTCTGGCTGGCCGAGTACGCCCCCGAGATCCTCGCGGCCGAGGCGCGCCGCTACCCCGCGCTCGAGGATCTCGCCGCCGGGCTCGGGGGCCGGGTCTCGACGAGCACCGTGCTGATCCCGCAGGGATGCACCGACGGATTCACCGAGGCTTACTACGGCCGGCCCGAGAGCCTGCTCGATGCGGAGGCGCAGCTGGCCTGCTCGGCGTGGAGCCTCGTCGAACCGGCGGTCATCGACCGCTTCACGCGGCACCTCGCCGCCGATCTGCTCGACGGCACCTGGGATGCCGCGCACGGAGCGCTGCGCACCCGGCCGCGCTACGAGGGATCGCTCGTGCTGCTGGTCTCGCAGCCCTGAGCCCTGGGTCCTGAGCCCTCACTCCCCGAGGATCGCTCCGCGGGACGCGGACTTCACCAGCTGCACGTACTTGCCCAGCACGCCCTTGGTGAACTTCGGCGGCAGCGGCTCCCAGCCCTCCCGGCGCGCGGCGAGCTCCGCCTCGTCGACCAGCAGGTCGAGGGTGCCCGCGCCGACGTCCAGACGGATCCGGTCCCCGTCGCGCACGAAGGCGATCGGGCCGCCGTCCACCGCCTCCGGGGCGATGTGGCCGACGCACAGGCCCGTCGTCCCGCCGGAGAAGCGGCCGTCGGTCATCAGCAGCACGTCCTTGCCGAGCCCGGCGCCCTTGATCGCGCCGGTGATCGCGAGCATCTCGCGCATGCCCGGCCCGCCCTTGGGGCCCTCGTAGCGGATCACCACCACGTCGCCGTGGTCGATCGTGCCGTCGTTCAGCGCGTCCAGCGCATGCTGCTCCCGCTCGAACACGCGCGCGGTCCCCTCGAAGACGTCCTCCTCGAAGCCGGCGGACTTCACCACCGCGCCCTCGGGCGCCAGGGAGCCGTGCAGGATCGTGATGCCGCCGGTGGGGGCGATCGGCGCCGAGGCCGGGCGCAGCACCGTGCCGTCGGCCGGCCGCGGCTGCAGCACCTCGAGGTTCTCGGCGATCGTGCGCCCGGTGACCGTCAGGCAGTCCCCGTCCAGCAGGCCCTCGTCCAGCAGCGTCTTCATCACCACCTGGATGCCGCCCACGTGGTCGACGTCGTTCATCACGTAGCGGCCGTAGGGCTTGAGATCGGCGAGGTGGGGGACCTTCGCGCCGATCCGGGCGAAGTCCTCGAGGGTGAGGTCCACCTCCGCCTCGTGCGCGATCGCGAGCAGGTGCAGCACCGCGTTGGTCGAGCCGCCGAAGGCCTGGACCACCGCGATCGCGTTCTCGAAGGCGGCCTTGGTCATGATGTCGTGGCTGGTGATGCCCTGGCGGAGCATGCCGACCACGGCCTCGCCCGCGCGGCGTGCGTCCACGTCGCGGCGGCGATCGGCCGAGGGGGGAGTGGCGGAGCCGGGGATCGACATGCCGATCGCCTCGGCGACCGTCGACATGGTGTTGGCCGTGTAGTAGCCGCCGCAGGCGCCCTCGCCCGGGCAGATCGAGCGCTCGATGCGGCCGACGTCCTCCCGGCTCATCAGCCCGCGCGCGCAGGCGCCGACGGCCTCGAAGCCGTCGATGATCGTCACGTCCTTCTCCTCTCCGGTGGAGAGGGAGACCCGGCCCGGCATGATCGTGCCCGCATAGACGAACACGCTGGCCAGATCCAGACGCGCCGCGGCCATCAGCATGCCGGGCAGGGACTTGTCGCAGCCGGCCAGCAGCACCGAGCCGTCGAGCCGCTCGGCGCTCATCACCGTCTCGACGCTGTCGGCGATCAGGTCGCGGGAGACGAGCGAGTAGTGCATGCCGTCGTGCCCCATGGAGATGCCGTCGGAGACGGAGATGGTGCCGAACTGCAGCGGGTAGCCGCCGCCGGAGTGCACCCCCTCCTTCGCCGCCTGCGCGAGGCGGTCCAGCGAGAGGTTGCAGGGGGTGATCTCGTTCCAGGAGCTGGCGATGCCGATCTGCGGCTTGTCCCAGTCAGCGTCACCCATGCCCACCGCGCGCAGCATGCCGCGCGAGACCGTCGCGCCCAGGCCGTCGGTGACCTGGCGGCTGCGCGGTTTGATGTCGGGGGCGGAATCCCGAGTGGTGGCAGGGGCGGTGGTCTCGTCGTCGGCGTCCATGCTCCGACCCTAGGACTCCGCACCCCTGATGTACACGGGCGACGCGCACGGCGCGCCGCGCCGCCTCAGCGCACGCGGGGGCGGGGCTCCTCCTCGAGGCGCCGCACCCGGCTGAGCTGGGTGACGTGCTCGGGGCCGAGGTCCTGCAGGGTGGGGACCTGCAGCAGCTTCATGGTGCGCTCCACCTGATCGGAGAGGATCGCGATCGCCCGGTCCACTCCCTGCCGGCCGCCGGCCATGAGGCCGTACAGGTAGGCGCGGCCGATGAGGGTGAAGTCCGCGCCGAGCGCGATCGCGGCGACGATGTCGGCGCCGCTGCGGATCCCGGTGTCCAGGATGATCTCCATGTCATCGCCCACCTCGCGCGCGACCTGGGGCAGCAGGTGGAAGGGGACCGGGGCCCGGTCCAGCTGCCGGCCGCCGTGGTTGGACAGCACGATCGCGTCGACCCCGAGATCCGCGAGCTTCTTCGCGTCCTCGAGCGTCTGGACGCCCTTGACCGCGAACTTCCCCGGCCACATGCGGCGGATCTCGGCGAGGTCCTCGACGTCGATCGAGGGATCCATCGCGGAGTCGAGCAGCTCGCCGACGGTGCCGCCGGTCTGGGACAGGGAGGCGAACTCGAGCTTCGCGGTGGTGAGGAAGTCCCACCACCACCAGGGGCGCGGGATCGCGTTGATGACGGTGCCGAGGCTCAGCTGCGGCGGGATGGAGAAGCCGTTGCGGGAGTCGCGCAGCCGGGCGCCGGCCACGGGGGTGTCCACGGTGAAGTACAGGGTGTCGTAGCCCGCCTGTGCCGCCCGCTCGACGAGGCCGTAGGAGATCTCGCGCTGCTTCATCACGTAGAGCTGGAACCAGTTGCGGCCCAGCGGGTTCGCGGCGTGGACCTCCTCGATCGAGGTGGTGCCCAGCGTCGAGAGGGTGAAGGGGATGCCGGCCGCTCCCGCGGCGGAGGCACCCGCGATCTCGCCCTCGGTCTGCATGAGCCGGGTGAAGCCGGTGGGGGCGATGCCGAAGGGCTGCGCGGAGCTGCCGCCGAGGATCTGCGCGGTGGTGTCCACCGCGGAGACGTCGTGCAGGATCGAGGGGTGGAACTCGATGTCCTCGAAGGCTTCGACGGAGCGGTCCATCGAGATCTCGCCCTCGGCGGCTCCGTCGGTGTAGTCGAAGGCCGCCGCGGGGGTGCGCCGCTTGGCGATCGTCCGCAGGTCCTCGATGGTCAGCGCCGAGGAGAGGCGGCGGCGCTTGCCGTCGAGGTCGATCGGCTTGAACGTCATCAGCTCGAGGATCTCGGCGGGGCGGGGGAACTGGCGCTGCACCATGGGCTCTTTCCGTCGTCGTCGTGCCGACCCCGAACTGGTCGACAATTCTGTGGTCAGACCACACCGGGAGCGTACGTCTCCGCGACTGCCGACGGCAAGCAGCGCCCGCCGCCGGCGCCCCGCGCAGCGTCCCTGCCGTGCTCGGCACCCGCCGCCCGGGGCGCTCGGCGCAGGGCGCTGTGCTAGAACAGGGCGATGGTCGAGAGCACGAGACCCGCCGCGGCGGGGGAGCGGTCCGCGAAGCCCGCGGGGAAGGACGTCCCCTGGCGGCCGGTCGCACGGTCCAGCACCCACGAGCTGGTCATCGCCGCGATCGAGGACCAGATCATGAACGGCACCCTCGCCGTCGGCGATCTCCTCCCTCCTGAACGTGAGCTCGCCGCACACCTGCAGGTCAGCCGGGCAGGGGTCCGTGAGGCGATCCGCGTCCTCGAGGGCCATGGCGTGCTGCGCTCCGACGTCGGCTCCGGGCGGGGCGCGGGGACCTTCGTCGCCGCGCTGCCGAGCGCCGCTCTCGCGCGCTTCCTGCGCCTGCATGTCGCCCTGTCGAACTTCCGCCTCCAGGAGGTCGTCGAGGCGCGGCTCCTGCTCGAACAGACCAGCGCCGCGCTCGCTGCGGAGCGCGCCGACGCCGCGGCGCTCGCCGAGATGGAGCGGCTGCTGGCGGTGATGGACGAGCCCGGGGTGAGCCGGGAGGCGTTCAACGACGCGGACACCGCCTTCCACGTCGCGATCGCCGAGGCCGGCGGCAACAGCCTCTTCTCGGACATGACCGGCGCGATCCGCGGCTCCCTGCGCGCACCGATCCTCGCGGCGCTGACCCAGGTCTCCGACTGGGAGGCGGTGGCGCAGAGCCTGCGGGCACAGCATCGCGGCATCCTCGAGGCGATCGCCGACGGGCAGGCGGGCCTCGCCCGCCGGCGCACCGAGGAGCACATCCGCAGCGCCTCGGCGATGCTCCCCGGCCTGCCGGCCGAGTGACGCCTGCGCCGCCTCGGTGACCCACCGGCCGTCCCCGCGGCTGGTCGGGACGCTCAGGCGCCGGGCACCTGCCGCTCGTCGGGGCCGACGTACTCCGACAGCGGCCGGATCAGCGCGTTCTCCGCGCGCTGCTCCATCACGTGCGCCGTCCAGCCGGTGATCCGTGCGGCGATGAACAGCGGGGTGAACAGCTCGGTGTCGAAGCCCATCAGGTGATAGGTGGGGCCGGCCGGGTAGTCGAGATTGGGTTTGATGCCCTTGGCCTCGTCCATCGCCTGCTCGAGGCCGTTGTACAGGCCGAGGATCTCGTGCCGGTCGAAGTGGGCGATCATCGCGTCCATCGCCTGCTTCATCATGGGCACGCGGGAGTCTCCGTGCTTGTAGACGCGGTGGCCGAAGCCCATCACCTTCTTCTTCTGCGCGAGGGCGTCCTCCATCCACGCCTTCGCGCGCTCCTTGGCCTCGGCCTCGGATTCCTCGGGGCGGATGCCCAGCTCGTCGAAGGTGTGCATCACCGCCTCGTTCGCCCCGCCGTGCAGCGGGCCCTTGAGGGCGCCGATCGCCCCGGCGACCGCGGAGTGCAGGTCCGAGAGGGTCGAGGTGATGACCCGGGCGGTGAAGGTGGAGGCGTTGAAGGAGTGCTCGGCGTACAGCACCATCGAGATGCGGAAGGCATCGACCACCTCGGCGGCGGCCTCCTCCCCGAAGGTCATCCACAGGAAGTTCTGGGAGTAGTCCAGGTCATCCCGCGGCGGGATCGGCTCCGTCGGCCCGCCGGCGCGGCGGCGGCGCTGCTCGTAGGCGATCACGGCGGGGAGCCGGGCGAACAGCTGCCTCGCCTTCTCGAGCTCCGCCTCGGGGGAGGAGTCCTGGGCGCGGGGGTCGAGCGCGCCGAGCACGGAGACGGCGGTGCGCACCGCGTCCATGGGGTGGCAGGTGGTGGGCAGAGAATCCATCGCCGCGCGCACCTGCGGGACGAGGTCGCGGTGGGAGCGCTCGTGCGCGACGGCCTGGGCGAGCTCCTGCTCGTCAGGCAGCTCCCCGGTCCACAGCAGGTGGGCGACCGCCTCGATGCTCTGGGTCGCCGCCAGCTGGGGGACGGGGTACCCGCGATAGAGCAGGGAGTTGGTCTCGGGGTTCACCTTGGAGATGGCGGTCGTGTCGGCCACGACGCCGTTGAGCCCCTTGCGGATCTCGGGGCCGGAGGTGGTCTCGGTGGTCATTGCTCACTCCTTCGAGGACGGCGGTGTCTGGTCAGGGCGGTGGGCGGCTGGGACCTCGAAGTCGAAGACCGAGCTGTCGAAGCGCGTGTAGGACTCATACTCCACCAGTTCGTACAGTCGCGCACGGGTGAGCATCTCGGGCACGCGCGGTTCCTGGGTGCCCTCGGCCGCGATCGTCTCCAGCACCCGCTCGGCCGCGCCCATCGCGGCGCGCAGCAGGGTGACGGGGTAGATCACCATCGCGACCCCCGCCGAGGCCAGCTGCTCGCGGGTGAACAGGGCGGATTTCCCGAACTCGGTCATATTCGCCAGCACCGGCACGTCCAGCGCCGCGCACACCTGCTCGAACTCCCCGAGATCGGCCAGCGCCTCGGGGAAGATCGCATCGGCCCCGGCGTCGACCAGGGCCTTCATCCTGTCGATGGCGGCGTCGAGCCCGTCGGTGGCGCGCAGGTCGGTGCGGGCCATGACGAGGAAGCCCCCATCCCGTCGGCCGTCGGCGGCGGCGCGGATGCGCTGCGCGGCGGTGTCGAGATCCACCATGGTCTTGCCGTCGAGGTGGCCGCACCGCTTGGGGTTGACCTGGTCCTCGATGTGGCAGCCGGCCAGGCCCGCGTCCTCGAGCTCCTGGATCGTGCGGGCCACGTTCATCGGCTCGCCGAAGCCGGTGTCGGCGTCGATGAGGCAGGGAAGATCGGTGGAGCGGGCGATCTGCGCGCCCCGGCCGGCGACCTCGCTGAGGGTGGTCAGCCCGATGTCCGGCAGCCCCAGCTCATTGGCGATCACCGCGCCGGAGACGTAGACGCCGGGGAAGCCCTTCTCCTCGATCAGCTTCGCGGACAGCGGCGTGAACGCCCCGGGGAAGGGCTGCGCCGCACCGGGGGTGAGCAGCTCGCGCAGCGCGCGGCGCTTCTGGGAGGGGGAGAGGGTGCTCGACAGCATCAGAACAGCCCCTTCGGTGCGGCCGACGGATCGAGGACCCCCGCGGCGGCCAGGACGTTCAGCCTGCCGAGCTCCCCGGCGGGCAGCTCCGCCAGGTGCGCCGCCGCCTCGAGGAAGCGGTCGATCTCGGCCTCCGCGACGAGCCCGTCGGCGAGGCTGCGGAACTTGTGCACGTACTGCTCGCGCGCGAAGGGGCGGGCGCCCAGCGGGTGGGCATCGGCCACGGCGATGCTGTCCTCGATCACGGTCCCGTCGGTGAGCGTGATGACCACGGCGCCGCCGAAGGCCTTCTCCGCGAGGTCCAGGGAGTGGTACCGGCGGGTCCACTCCGGGTCCTCCTCGGTGGTGACCTTGTGCCAGAGGGCGACGGTGTCCGGGCGGCCCGCGCGCTCGGGGGCGTAGGAGTCCACGTGGTGCCAGGCGCCGTCCTGCAGGGCGACGGTGAAGATGTACGGGATCGAGTGGTCGAGGGTCTCCCGCGAGGCTGTCGGATCGTACTTCTGCGGATCGTTCGCGCCGGAGCCGATCACGTAGTGGGTGTGGTGCGAGGTGCGGATGAGGATCGAGGCGACCCGCTCCGGATCGGCGGCCTCGGGGTGCTCGGCGTGCAGCTTGCGGGCCAGATCGATCCACGCCTGGGCCTGGTACTCGGCGGAGTGCTCCTTGGTGTACGTGTCCAGGATGGCGCGCTTGGTCTCGCCGACCTCGGGCAGCGGCACGGTGTAGCGGGCGTCGGGGCCGTCCAGCAGCCAGGCGATCACGCCGTCCTCGCCCTCGTAGATCGGGACCGGGGAGGTCTGCCCGCGCATCGCCCGGTCCGCGGCCTCGACGGCCATCTTCCCGGCGAACGCGGGGGCGTGCGCCTTCCAGGTGGAGATCTCGCCCTTGCGGGACTGGCGCGTGGCGGTCGTGGTGTGCAGGGCTTGGCCGATGGCCTGGAAGATGGTCTCGGTGTCCAGGCCCAGCAGCGTGCCGATCCCGGCGGCGGCCGAGGGGCCGAGATGCGCCACGTGGTCGATCTTGTGCTGGTGGAGGCAGATCGCGCGCACCAGGTCGACCTGCAGCTCGTAGCCGGTGGCGAGGCCGCGGATCAGGTCGCGGCCGGAGCGGCCGGTGTGCTCGGCGACCGCGAGGATCGGGGGGATGTTGTCGCCGGGGTGGGAGTAGTCCGCGGCGAGGAAGGTGTCGTGGTAGTCCAGCTCGCGCACGGCGACCCCGTTGGCCCAGGCGGCCCATTCCGGGGAGGTGCGCTCTTCGGCGCCGAACACGGAGGCGCCGTGACCGCCGCGGGAGACGGGATGGCTGAGCGCCTGTGCGCGGGCGGAGACGATCGGGTCGCGGGTCACCGAGGCGATCGCGACGGAGGCGTTGTCGATGATCCGGTTGATGATCATCTCCTCGACGTCGGCTTCGACCTCGACCGGGTCGACGGCGACCTCGGCCATCTTCCAGGCCAGCTGGCCCTCGTGCGGCAGGTTCTCGTCGGAGCGGTGGACGCGGACGTCGTGGTCTCTCATGGTGCGGTCTCCTCGAAGGTCGGGGGTGATGTGGGGCGGGCTGGGGGTTGGTCGGTCTGCGCGCCTCGCAGCTGGGCGAGGGCGCGGCGGAGGTGGACGGTGGTCGTGGCGGCGGCGAGCTCGGGATCGCCGGCGGCGATCGCGCGGGAGATCGCGGAGTGCTCCTGAGCCGAGGCCGCGAGCCGGGTGGGGGAGTTGCGGGCCAGGCGGCGCAGTCGTCCGAGGTGCAGGCGCAGCCCGCGCAGCGAGTCGGCGAGGTAGGGGTTGCCGCAGGCGGTGTCGAGGGCGGCATCGAGCTCTTCGGTCAGGGCGTAGTACGCGGTGGGGTCGGTGCCCGCTGCGAGCTCGGTGGTGGCCTCATCGAACCGGGCGGCCAGGTCCGTGAAGAGCGTGCAGAGACCGGAGCCGCCGGTGGGTGCGGCGTCGTCGTCGCTGTGGGTGCCGGCGGTGGGGCCGGGGCGGTGTGCGGCGCGCTCGGCGGCGCGGCGCGCGGCGAGGGTCTCCAGGGCGATGCGGAGGTCGAAGAGGTGGGGTGCCTCGTCGAGGGACACAGCGGTGACGACGAGCCCGCGGCCGCGGGAGGGGGCGGCGAGACCGTTCGCGGTGAGGCGGGAGAGGGCTTCGCGCAGCGGTGTGCGGGAGATCCCGAGGCGCGCGGACTGCTCGACCTCGCCCAGCACGGTACCGGGCTCGAGGGTGCCCTCGACGATCTCCTCGCGGAGCGTCGTGTAGGCACGGTCGCTGGCACGCATACCGTCAGTGTATACAGCCGGCGAGAGGTGAGGTCGAGTTGGGGGTGATTGTCGAGCGCTTGGGTGTCGTGTGTATACACGGAGCGGCTGGTGTCCTCGGTTGTCTGCGAGGTCAGATGGTGCGGTGGGTGGCGTGCGGGTCGCTGGGGCCTTCGGTGTCGGCGGTGCGTGCGGGAATCCAGGGATCCTCGTCCTCGTCGACGGGGACGTCGCCGTCGACGAGACGGGATTCGAGGGATTTGGAGTAGACGGGGACGGGGTCGGAGGAGACCTCGATCGTGCCGTCGATGTCTTGCCATTCACCGCCTGCGACGGAGAACTGCCCGGAGAAGGTGGTGGTGAGCGTGATGTCGTACCAGCCTTCCTGGGTGTAGGAGGCGGAGATCGTCTCGGACGGGTACGGCTTGCCGGGGTTGCTGGTGGTGATGGTGTTCCCGTCGCCGAGGTCCCAGTGATAGGAGATCGGGGTGGCGCGGATGGCCACCGGGGTGTCGAGCAGCTCGACGCTGAGCTCCTGTGGCCCGGACTCGGCGTAGAGGACGTTGACCATGTTGACCGGAAGCCAGCCCTCGGCAGGGCCCGCGTGGGCTTCGAGGGCCTTGACCGGCATGCGAGCGAAGTCCTCCTGTGTCACCGTGATGACGACGGGCGGTGCTTCCTCGTGTTCGGCTGTACCCGGCAGAGCGCAGCGGACGCCGAGGTCGGTGCTCTCGCCGCTTTCGTTGTCGATACGTGTTCCTCGCTGAGTGACACCCTCGACGGGACTCTCGACGGCGTCATTCATCTCCAGCGCATCGCCGCGGCCGGCGAGCCTGTTGCCGGTCCCTGCTTCGCAGGACTCGGGGTGTGGGGCACAGTCCCATGCGGCCCCACCCGTGCTGAGGTCAGCGCCGCAACCCGAGAACTGAGAGACGGGGACCCAGACGTAGTTGTACTTGGACTGAGTTCTATTTCCGGGA